>SXGQ01509112.1_pt1 | contig 45654 bp, 38 predicted proteins | sample 3178371 | NCBI WGS metagenome assembly SXGQ01 (sample SAMN11356859, study PRJNA531348) | freshwater metagenome | isolation source: freshwater sample F1-20 | place: China: Fuxian Lake, Yuxi | collected 2017-12-25 | reverse complement strand
TTGGAAAGCGTTACCCACATACATTTGATCGTATGCTACACCCGCGGTGATGGTGTGTTTGTTTAGGTTGTAAGTGATGTTGTCGATGAACGACAATGTGTTGTTATTTACTTTGTTGTTGTAGCTGAATAACTCATAGCCGAAGCTGATGTAGTTGTCGCCACCTTTTTTGATATCCACGAAGGGGAAAGGAGTACTGTTGGTTCCACGGGCATCGGTGATGCTTGTGTAGGTCAACAACAATTGATTGCTTACCTTTTTGCTGAGGTTGCTCTTCAATTCCCCAGCTACTGACCATACTTTATTGTCGAAAGAGTAGTTTGAATTGGCAAAGCTCATCGAGTTGTTCGACCAACGGTTTGAAGAAGAACGTGGGTTAGGGGCAGACGTGCCGTTCAATACTTGGTCGTTTGTATTGTGCACTGAATTGTAACGCAAACTGAATTTGTGCTTTTCAGAAATGTTCCAATCTAAGCGCGCCAAGAATTTTTGGTTGGCAGTATTGAAATTGCCCAAGTTTTCGTAGTCGCCGGTTTCGTAACCGTATTTTTCTTTCAAATGGGTGCGAACCAAATCCAAGTCCGACGCCAATGTGCGCGACAAATTTGGATCAGAAGCACTTTGGCCTGTGCCTGGACGAGAAGCTTTCCACTGCAGTCCCGGAAGTGATGTTTTTTCGTTTTCGTAGTTGACGAAGTAGAAAATCTTGTCTTTTACCAAGGCGCCGCCTAGGCGAAAGCCTAAGATGTTTGAAGAGGTTTTCTTTTGCTCACCCAAATCAAAAGTATCTACTTTGGTGCCGTTGAAAGATTCGTTGCGCATCAAAGTGTAAACGGATGCGGTTGTGGTATTTGAGCCGCTCTTGGTAATGGCGTTAATACCGGCACCGGTGAAGTTTGATTGGCGCACATCGAAAGGAGAGATGTTCACTTGAACGGCTTCGATCGCATCGAGAGAAATGGGCTGTGCATCGCCACCAGGCAAGTTTTTATCGCTCAAACCAAAGTTGTTGTTGAAGTTGGCACCGTCGATGGTGATGTTGTTGAAACGACCGTCGCGACCGTTGAAACTGCTACCGCTACCGGCTTGGGGAGTTAAGCGGGTGAAGTCGTTGATAGAACGAGAGATGGTAGGCAGGGTGTTCAAGGTACGACTGTTGATGTTCAGGTTGCTACCGGTTTTGGTGGCATTACGAGAAACACTCACAACCACGCCACCAATTTTCTCGGTGGTGAAGTCGGCGTCTAGTTTGAAGTTTTCACCCAATGTCAAGAATACATCGGTAAATACGATGTCCTTCATGCCAGGTGCAGAAATGCTAACGGTGTATGGCCCACCGGCATTTAAGTTAGAGATGTCGTACACGCCCCCGGAACGAGAGTTTGCTGTGTAGGATGCGTTGGTTGTTGTCAAGACCGCTTTGATGGTTGCGTTCTCAACAGCAGTGTTTCCATTGGTCACAACACCGCTCAAGAAAGCCGTGGTGACCTGTGCCAATGCGCTCCCTGATAGGAAGATGGCGCAAATGACGGTTGATAGGAGTTTTTTCATTTCTATAGGTTGTTAGTAGTAAGCGAAATAACAAAACGGAGATGGTTTAATTGTTAATGAATTATTAACAAAGTGCTTTGCAAAACGGGATTTAACCTTGTTTGTGATTGCAAATAATGCGGCTTTTTATGAATTTTACCACTATAAATAGCATGAATAAAATGGACCAAAACGGAATTGGGAATGTGAAAATTAACCAATGAATTTCCCGCACACTCAGTGGTGGAAGTTGACTTGGCCATATCGTTTGAAGCCAACCATTCAGACGAACCTCAGATTTTGATCGTGACATTTTTTTACAAAATTCAGTGTCGATTGATACACCTAGATGAGTATTTTATTGTTAAATGATTAAGGCCTAACGATTTTAGCATCGAGGGATTATTGATTCCTTCACAACTTCATAATCTCCTGCCAACCTAATGAATATATGTTCGCTTATGTCTTTTTTCAGATTCAAACGCCCCATTGCTGTTGTTGTTTATTTGTTCATTCAATCGATCTTGGTTGCTCAACATGTAGAGGTTCCTGGAAAAGATAAATTTGCAGAAATCAAGGAGGATGGCATTTCTGTTTTACCAAGCGGAAGGTTTGTAAAGCCAGCGGGTGAGTTGAAGTTGATTACGCGTGCTCCCTATGGTTTAGCCATTTCTAACGATGAAAAAACAGCGGTTGTATTGCATAGCAACGCCATATCGGTGGTGGATTTGATGAGCAGTCCTCTTCAAGTTTCACGTTTTCCTTCTTATGATGGGAAAAACCCTGATGTGATTAAAAATGCCTCCTTCATTGGGGCTTGTTTTGCGAGCGATAACCGTCGGGTGTTTTTGAGCGGGGGCGACAAAGGCAAGGTATGGGTTTTTGATGTGGTTGCAAAATCGTTGGTTGATAGTTTTGATTTAAACCAGGCACATCCTGAATCAAATAAGGAAGCGTTTGCCACGGATTTGGTTTTGGATGAAGTGAACGATGATTTATGGGTGTTGGATCGCGCTTGGTTTCAGTTGCATCGCTTTTCATTGAAGACCCATCAAATTAAGGCGAGTATTCCTACGGGTCGCATTCCATTTGGCATTGCCATCGCCCCGAAACAGCATAAATTATTTGTTGCCAACGTAGGTATGTACGCCTATCCGGTGGTTCCAGGGGTGAATGAAAAAACGAAAGATTCCTTTTTGTTGCATTTTCCTCCATACGGTGCTCATAGCAAAGAATCTCGCGAGGGTGTTGAGTTTGAAGGACGGTTTATTCCCGGGCTGGGCGATCCCAACGATGACCAATCGATGAGTGTTTGGGTGATAGATACCCGCACCAATTCGGTGGTTTCGAAAATCAAAACGGGGAAACGCATCGGTGAATTTTTGGAGGATGCCGAAATTGTGGGTGGGGCGCATCCCAATAGTATCGTGTGCAATGAAAAATATGCTTATGTGTCGCAAGCAGGCAGCGATGATATAGCCGTGATTGATTTGAAATCGAACCGATTGAAAGGTACTTGGCCCATCAAAACAGAAACTTTTTTGGATCAATCTAGGGGATATATGCCTTATGGAATTGATCTTGATAGAAAAGCCAATCGTTTGTATGTGGCTTTGTTGGGTTTCAATGCGGTGGCAGTTTTGGATGCAAAATCGGGGAAGAACTTGGGGATGATTCCAGCGGGTTGGGGTGCTACGCGTGTAAAATGTTTGCCCAGTTCTGGTGCTGTGTTGATCACTTCGGCCCGCGGATTGGGTGCCGGTCCCAATGGCGGTAAAAATTTCAAGGCCCCGATACAAGGAACCTATATAGGTGATATTCAGTTGGGTAGTTTGCAGCGCGTAAAAATGCTTTCAAACGAAGAATTGGCTGTTTCGAAACAACTCGTGCTTGATTATACTTATCAAACCTCACCAGCAACAGCCATACATGGTCAATTTTTTGGCCCAAATTCACCCATCAAACACATCGTTTATATTACCAAGGAAAATCGCACATACGATGAAGTTTTTGGACAATTGACCGAGGCCAATGGCGATTCCAGTTTGAGTCGTTTCGGCGTGAACTGCGAATACACCATCAAGGGTCAATTGCAAATGATTCACAACGATCAACTCTGGGATTATGGGGTGGATACCCTGAAAAAAGAGGAGATAGAGGCGCGCATGAAGCAATTGAAAATCACTCCGAACCACCACAAATTGGCGAAGAGTTTTTCTTACAGCGACAATTTTTATTGCGATTCTGATGCTTCCATTCACGGTCATCATTGGATGATGGGTACCATGCCCAATGAATATGTGGAGACCAATGCGGCCAACGACGGTGATTTTCGGGTGTTATCTCCTGCGCCGGGCCGACGGATGCCAAAGACCACTGGGGCGATGGATCCAGAAGATTATAATCAGATTGGTGGTTTATGGGAAGCTGTGCAGCGATCGGGAAAAACGATTTACAATTTTGGAGAAGCCAATGAATATCAAGGTGTGAGGGAAGATTGGTACGATACGTTGAATGGTACCGGTATTGCCGTTGCCTTCCCTATGCCATCGGCCATTTATTCATATACATCGAGAAATTACGCGGGTTACAATACCAGCATACCGGATCAATTTAGGGTAGAACAGTTTGAAACAGAATTTACCCAAAAGTGGCTGATGGGTACTGATTCCATGCCCAACTTAATTACCATCCAATTACCAAACGACCATACTTCAAAGCCGCGACCGGCCGATGGTTATCCATTCGTTCACAGTTATGTGGCAGACAACGATTTGGCCTTGGGCAGGATGTTGCATTTTTTATCCCACACACCCTATTGGAAGAGCACATTGGTGATTGTTACGGAAGATGATCCACAGGGTGGGGTGGATCACATCGATGCGCATCGAAGCATTTTGCTGATGGCAGGGCCTTATGTGAAACGCAATTATGTATCGCACACGCATGCCAATTTTGGGTCGATCATTAAGTTGATTTACAATACAATGGGTATTCCTGGGGTGAATCATTTCGACATCACTGCTTCAGACCTATCTGATTATTTCACGCCAGTAGCCGATTTTAGGCCCTATACTTTGGAGCCTAGCGATTTGCGGGTGTTTGATCCTGCTGTTGCCCTGAAAAAATACAATCGCAGCATCCCTTGGCGTGAGTTGAAGATGCCGGATCTAATGGATGATGAGAACCAACAAAGAAAAGACTTTTATGAAAATCACAAATAAACTGCTCGGAGTGCTGGTCTTGCTAGCATCAATGTTTTCGCCTTTAAAGGCACAAACTGATTTGCCCAACGGTTGGCGTTTGACTCCTGGGGGAGATAAATATGCTCTGGGTGATTTGCCAATGCATATGATTTTGGATCCATCGAATCGCTATTTGATCATCGCCAATGCTGGCCAAAGCGATCATTCGCTGATGGTTTTTGATATGCAGCAGCGATTAATGACAGACAGTTTACCGGTGAAAGCCACTTTTTATGGTTTGGCGTTTGACGGCTTAACCAATCAATTGTTTTCAACGGGCGCCAATTTGAATGTGATTGGCAGATACCAGTTTTCCAACGGCAAGTTGAAGTACATCGATTCCATTCATTTGGGAGATCAGTGGCCTGTGCGCATCTCGCCCACGGGATTGTACATAGATGAGAAACGTCGGATATTGTATGTGGCGACCAAGGAAGATTCCAGCTTCTATCAAATTTCTTTGAACGAAGTGAGTCAGCGTCAAAAATGGAAATTGCCTTCTGCAGGCTATGGTGTTACAGGCGATGGCGGCGATAAAGTTTTCGTAAGTCACTGGGGCGATGCTTCTGTGGGTGTTTTCAATGCGCGATTAAATCAGTGGGAACCCAAAATTGTGGTGGGTGATAATCCCAATGAAATGATATACGATACCAAAGGGAAGCGATTGTTTGTGGCTTGTTCCGACGATAATTCTGTACATGTTATTCATCTGAAAAAAGGCAACGCGGTGGAGGTTCTTGCGGCGGGGTTGTTTGGAACGAGTCTAACGGGTAGCGGTACCAATGCACTGTGTTTGATGCAGAACAAAGGGATTCTTTTGGCGGCCAATGCCGATAACAATGCATTGGCGGTATTTGATGTGAAAACCTACGGAAAATATAGACTCAAAGGGTTCGTACCTACCGGATGGTATCCCACCCAGGTAGCGGTTTGGGGCGATCAACTGGTGGTTGCCAATGGCAAGGGGTTTGGATCACAAGCAAATCCGAAAGGTCCAAATCCCGCGCAGAAAAAGACCCGGACAGTGTATCAGCAAGGCCAAGGGTCCACTATCAAAGTGGAGTATGTGGATAAGGTAGAATACATCGGTAGTTTGTTTCGGGGTGGTTTGCAACTAATGAATATCGAGCAAGTCATAGAAATACAATTGCTCGCAGAAAATACTGCGAAGGTCTATGCCAATACTCCCCTCGCTAGCGCTCAGGGCCGCATCTTGGATATTCCCGAAGAAAATCCCATACCGAACCGCGTGGGGGATTCATCGCCCATCAAACATGTGTTTTATATTATCAAAGAAAATCGAACCTACGACCAAGTATTGTCTGATTTGGCTGGCGGCGATGGTGATACGTCTTTGTTATTATTTGGGAGAGACATTACCCCAAATCAACATAAATTGTGTGAGGAGTTTGTCTTACTTGATCATTTTTACGTGGATGCCGAAGTGAGTGCGGATGGACACATGTGGAGCACAGGCGCGTATGCCAACGATTACACCGAAAAAACATGGCCGACGTATTACGGTGGAAGGGGCGGCGAATATGTTTACGAAGGGCAATCTGCTGTTGCGGCTCCACAAAAAGGGTATCTATGGGATTATGCCAAGCGCGCAGGTATTTCTTTTCGTAGCTATGGAGAGTTTGTTGACGATTACAAGCCCAACATCCCAGTACTCGAAAATCAGCATTGCACATATTTTACATCATGGGATGAGTCCGTGAAAGATAGCATTAGGTTTCACCAATGGCGTCGCGATTTCGATAGTTTGTTGGCGATCAATGAGGTCCCTGCACTGAATACTTTGCGTTTTATCAATGACCACACCGAAGGGGTTAGGAAGGGAAGGCCTACGCCATTTGCCCATGTGGCAGATAACGACTTGGCGGTGGGATTGTTTGTAGATTATTTGTCGAAGTCGCCCATTTGGAGCGAGAGTGTGGTATTCATTTTGGAAGACGATGCACAGAACGGCGCGGATCACATCGATGCGCATCGCTCCACGGCCTATGTTGCCGGGGGCATGGTGAAAAGAGGGTTTGTGGATCACACCAAGTACAGCACGAGTTCGATGCTGCGTACCATGGAGTTGATTTTGGGTATGCCGCCTATGAGTCAGTACGATGCGGGCGCCGAGCCCATGTGGCGATGTTTTTCAGATACGGTGAATCGGAAAGGATTCAATTTTGTAGCCGCTGAGGTTGACTTGAACGAGGTGAATTCTGCCTCCAATCCCAAAGCCACCTCGTATTTGATGCGCATGAGCGAGAAATTGGATTTGTCGCGTGAAGATCGTGCCAACGAACAACTCATGAATGAAATATTGTGGAAGTACGTGAAGGGAGAGCGAGCCAAATTGCCCACGTTGAGGCAGGCCCCTTGGGTGAAGGCCATGGATATTGACTAATTCCCGACTACAGAGGATGTCGATGAAAAGAAAATTATTCATGGGATTTTTTGGGGGATGGCTTTTTGTGTGTCCCTCATTGGTCTTGTCGAATAGTAGTATTGATTCTTCGATTTTTGTGGCTCGGCCCCTTGTAGAGGCCATGAAAGAGGTGGCTATTCTGGGCGATTCGCTTCGTGCGGAAAAACTTGCTGAGGTGAGGGTTGAGGCTACATTGTTGCGGGCAACGGCTTGGGAAAGGCAGCCATATCGCACCGATATAAAGAAAATTGGCGCTGTTTCGGGCAGTGAAACCAGAACTACCCCAGAGTTGCTGATGCATCAAACTGGGGTATTGGTACAAAAAACCAACCACGGCGGTGGCTCTCCCACGCTGCGCGGACTTCAGGGTAATCAAACGTTGATGATGGTGGATGGGATTCGCTTGAACAACTCCATTTTTCGGTATGGGCCCAATCAGTATTTAAATACGGTGGATGCATTTGGCTTGGATCAGCTGGAGGTATTGTTTGGCAATGGCGCTGTGCAATATGGTTCCGATGCGATGGGCGGTGTGATTTTGGCCAAATTTCACGAACCCGAAACCAAAAATCTCAATCGGTGGGTGCCCCATTTTTTTGTCAGGGGCATGTCTGGCCAACAAGAACTTTCTGCCCGCGGATCCATTGATTATGCGACGGCCAAATTTGGTTTGACCTTGGGCGGTACCTTACGGAATTTTGGGAACATCGTTGCGGGGGGTGATCAAGCACAACTCACACCAACTGGCTATAGTGAGCGGAATTTTGATGGGAAGTTTCAGGTATATGGGAAGCAAGGAAAGTGGACGTTTGCACACCAGAACCACAATCAGTTTGATGTACCGGTGTATCACAAAGTGGTGCTGGAAAACCACGCCTATTACAACATGGATTTGCAATTGCGTTCGTTGACCTATGTTAAAAAGGAATGGGCAAATGTTCTAGGAATATTTGAGAAAGTGGAGATTGTGGGCGGACAGCAAAGTCAGAGCGAATGGCGATCATTTCAAAAGAATGCGGCGGTAACATCGCGGCGCGAAAGAGATTCGGTAGATACGCGTTTGGTTACGGTGAAAATCTTTGGGGTGCAAAAACGGGGTTTTCAATATGTGATGGGGGTTGACGGTTACGTGGACCGGGTTTTTTCTCAAAGGTCCGATTTCAATCACACCACTGCCACCGCAAAAGAACTCAGGGCTTTGTATCCGAACAACGCCACCAATAACCAAACATCTGCTTTTATATATGCCACGCAATCATGGAAATGCGGACTTTTGAGGGCTGGGCTGAGATACAGTGGTACACAGGTGCGCATTCCCACCGTTGAGTTGGGCGAGGTGGTAGATAACAATGAGGCGGTGGTTTTTGATGTTGCGGCTTCTAGGAAATTGAGCAACCATTTATATGTGTACGGCAACATAGGTAGCAGTTTTCGGAGTCCGAATGTAGATGATTTGGGCACTCTGGGCATTGTGGATTTTCGGTTTGAGTTGCCTCAATACGGTCTAGAGCCAGAATATAGTTTGAATAAAGAGCTGGGGATCAAATGGAAATCGGATCGAGCGATGGCCACTGTGTGTGCTTATCACAACCAACTGTCTGGTTTAATCTCCCGCGTGAAGTCGCCCACAGACAGTTTACAGGGCTATCCGGTTTATTCTAAACAAAATGTGGGGGAGTCGGAAATTTTGGGGGCGGAATGCGATCTTCAAATGCTGATTGGGAAAAAGACACAAGTAAAGGCTGGGGCCTTTTTCACGGTAGGAGATAATCACACGATGCAAGAGCCCATGCGAAGAATTCCACCCGCCATGTTACATGCAGAGTGGGTTTATAGACCCAATAAACAATGGCAATTTGTATTGGCGATGTACGGCGCGAAGTCACAACAGCGTTTGGCCAAGGGCGATATTCAAGACAATAGAATTGGCGCAGCGGGTACGCCGGGCTATGTTACTGGCGATCTGCGTTGCAGGTATCAACAGCGGGGAGTGTATGTAGATTTTGCCATGACCAATGTGGGCAATCAACTATACAAAACCCACGGATCTGGGGTGTTTATGCCTGGAAGAGCATTCCAATTGTTAATTGGATTTTAGTGCATTACCACCGTGTAAATTTTTATTGTGTTCGACGCATTGTTTGTGTAAAGCCATTGTGCGATGAATCTTGTGTTTTTGTTTTTTATTTTAAATGTAACGGTTGTGTTTATGAATGATTAGCTCTGACAATGATTTGATTCAAAGAGCAATGTGTTTACATTAACTTGATGTTTTTATGAATCATTTTTTGAAATTCAACAAATTGATATTCAATAAGTTGTTTTAAAAATTGGAAAATTTTATGTTGATTTAGTTTGATGTAGATATTAAATAATTCTTGTTTATGATTCAGTAACTGATATGGAGGATTGCCATAATATTGTTCGCGTTGTTTTGGCTCAAAATATAGCCTATGAAAACGAAAAACATTTTATCAACCAATCGCATGTTTGTGACGGTTGCGTTGGCCATGGCTGCCAATGCTTCTCTCGCACAACAAGCGAACAACGATACCGACACGGCGCGTGTGGGAGAGGTCGTTGTTACCGCCTTGGGTATCAAAAAGGAAAAAAAGAAGTTGGGTTTTGCGATTGCTGAAGTGGATGGAGCAACATTGGTAAAAGCGCGTGAAACGAACGTCATCGACAACTTGGTGGGTAAGGTAGCAGGTTTAACGATCGGACAAAGTGCTGAGTTGTTGGGAAACCCACAAATCGTGCTTCGTGGAAGTGATCTGCGTCGTGGACAATCAGTGTTGTACGTGATTGATGGTATTCCCATTAACTCAGATGCTTATAACTTGTCTCCTGATGATATCGACAAGGTATCGGTATTGATGGGTCCTGCGGCAGCTGCATTATATGGTTACAGAGGTCAGAACGGTGCGATAGTAATTACAACCAAAAAAGGCAGCAAGGGCAAAGGTGTTTCTATTGACTTTAACTCGTCTACCATCATGGAAAATGGTTTCTTGACCATTCCTAAGGTGCAAGACGAATACGGTCCTGGTGACCATGGTAACTATTCATTTGTTGATGGTTTGGGTGGTGGCGATAACGATGGTGACTATGATGTTTGGGGTCCGAAATTGAACGGACAATTGATCGCACAATATGACAGTCCTATCGATCCAGTTACCGGTAAGCGCATTCCTACACCCTTTGTTGCAAGAGGTAAAAACAACCTTCAGCGCTTTTTGCAAGCGGGTTTGTTGAATACCAACAACTTCAGTATTGCTTCTTCTACTGAGAAGATGGATGTGCGTTTTTCATTTAGCAATTTGAATCAACGTGGTATCGTACCAAATACAGGATTGAACAGCAATACATTCAATATTTCTAACACTGTGCGTTTCTCTGATAAATTCAGAATGAATGCAAACGTGAACTATAACCGTCAGTCTACAGACAACATCAATGATGTGGTTTATGGTCCAAACTCATTGATTTACAATGTGGTTATTTGGCAAGGTGCTGACTGGGATGTGATGAGCGATGATATTCGTGGTATTTGGCAGCCGGGTAAGGAAGGTGTTCAATCACTTCACTCTGAATATAAGCGCTATCAAAACCCTTGGTTCGTGGCCGAAAAGTGGTTGAGAGGTCACTACAAGAATGATTTGTATGGATACACCAGCTTTGATTGGGATGTTACCAAAAATATCAACTTGATGGTAAGAACATCTGCAACCACGTATGATTTGTTGCGTACTGAAAAAATGCCATTTTCTGCTCACCCCTATGGCCGTGAGGAAGGACGTGGTGATTACCGCGAGGACCGCAGAGCGATGTTCGAAATCAACAACGAATTTTTGTTGGATTACAAAAAGAAGTTGGGCGGTTTGGATGTTCATGCTAGCATCGGAGGAAACCGCAGAGATTTCAACTACAACAGCAGCTGGGCGACCACAGACTATTTGAATGTACCTGAAGTGTACAACTTCGCCAACAGCGCAAACCCTGTTCGTGTATTCAACTTTAATTCGAAAATGGCGGTAAATTCATTGTATGCTTTGGCAGATATTGGATCAAAGTTCTTGTATTTGAACTTGGGTGCCCGTATGGACCAACTGTCTACAATGCCTGCTGGAAACAACTCATTTGTTTACCCTTCTGCCTCGGTTTCTATTTTGCCGATGGATATGTTTGAAAATTTGAAAAGCAAAAACTTCAATTTCTGGAAGCTTCGCGCTTCATTTGCTCAAGTGAAAGGTGGTTTGACAACCCCGTTGATTTCTCAAGCAGGAAGTACCTTGGGTTATGGCAGTAATTACTCATCACCTTACGAAGGACCTGCTTACGTGAATTCAGGGATTTACAACACACCTTTGTTGTACAATGGCCGTCCTTCTGCAAACTTTACCAACGTATTGCCAAATGCAAGTTTGGCCCCATTCCAACGTACCGATGTTGAGTTTGGATCAGAAGTTCGTTTATTCAAAAACCGTTTGAGTGTAGAGGGTACTTACTATATCTACAACGACGGACCAGGTATCTTCTCAAGAACCATTTCAGAAGCAACTGGTTACACCAATCAAATCGTAAACGGTATTGAAACACAGCGTAAAGGTTGGGAAGTGAGCTTCAAAGGTGATGTGATCAAGGCAAAAACCAAAGGTGGTGTAACTTGGAATAGCATGTTGAACTTGTCTCGTTACCGCGAATTCTTGACAGCCGTCTATGGAGATGTGAACCAGATTTCTGCGAACTATTTCGTGACGGATAACTCTAGTAACCGGTTTTTGAAAGTGGGTGATCGTATCGATGCTTTGTATACCAATGATTTTGCAAGAACCCCTGACGGACAGTTGATCAATGACGCGGGTGGACGTCCTATTGTATTGCCAAAAGGACAATTCCAAGGGTATACTTTGCCTGATTTGGTGATTGGCCTCTACAACCAGGTAAAGGTGAAAAATTGGACAATCGGTGTACAATTCGATGGCCGTGTGGGTGGTTTGATTGTGAACCAAATTCAACGTCAGACATACCGCGGTGGTAGACATATCGAAACAGTTCAAGGAAACATCGTTGATGCCAACGGTAATACAATGGCCTCTGCACGTGAAGCGGATACAGAAGGCAAAAAGACTTGGTTGGGTGAAGGTGCACAGCTTGCTGGTGGAACCATTAAGTATGATCCTTTGACTGGTGAAATCACCAATTACGGTGAATTGACTTTCAAGAAAAATGAAACGCCAACATACTTGCAGGATTATATCAGTCGCTATTACGGTCAATTTGGACCAAACATCATGAATAAGGATTACATGAAGTTGCGTGAAGTAACCATCACCTACAACTTGCCTGCATCCAAATTGGGTAAGACCTTCAAAGGTGCTTCAGTGTCCTTGGTAGGAAGAAACTTGTTGTATTTCGCCAAAGGTTTGGATGATTTGGATTTGGATCAATTCCCCGGAATGACAGGTTACTCTGCATTGCAGTCGCCAACCATGAGAAGATACGGTGTTAACATTAATTTGACTTTCTGATTTAAATAATTTCTAAAAAATAAAAACATGAAAAACATATTTTTCGCATCCATCGCCGCTTTAACCTTGTTGGTGATGAATGGTTGTTCAGTAGACGGCATCGATAAAGATCCAAACCGTCCTACGCAAGTTACCCCCGATTTGGTTTTAAACGGGATTTGCTTCAACATAAATCAAAGACCTTGGGGTGGTGACGCAAGGATTTGTCAGTACAATTTGTGTAACTACAACTACTACGGCAACAACGAATACAATTGGGGTGGTGGTGCATGGAGCTTCACTACACTGAAGAACGTAATCAAGATGGAAGAGGAGGCAAAGCGCGTTGGAAGTCCAGCCGTGAACCCATATTCTGCCTTGGGTAAATTCATGCGTGCTTATTTGTTTTATCAAATGACCATGTTGACCGGTGATGTGCCAATGTCAGAGGCATTGAAGGCCGACAATTTTCTGCCAAAATACGATTCTCAAAAGGAGGTGTTTATGCAGATTTTGGCTTGGTTGGAAGAAGCCAACACAGACATGGCAACGTTGATTGCAAGTGGTAATAGTTCATTTGCGGGTGATATTTATTTCAATAATAATTTGGCTGCTTGGCAAAAAGCAAACAACACTTTCGCGTTGCGTGTGCTGATCGCTTTGAGTAAAAAGGAGTCAGACGGGGATTTGAACGTGAAAGGCAAGTTTGCCAACATTGTTACCAATCCCGGTAAATATCCAATTTTTACTTCAAATGCCGATAATATGCAGTTCGTATATAACAGCACTTTGAATAAGTATCCTGTAAGTCCAGACAATTATGGTTTTGATGCTTTGCGTTACAACATGTCGTCTACCAATTTGTCTGTATTGACTTACTTGAAGGATCCCCGCGTATTTGTTATCGCAGAGCCTGCAGGTGCCAAATTAAAGGCTGGTTCTGGATACACTGATTTTGCTTCTTTTGTGGGTGCGGATGCCAATCAGGATTTGGCTGATATGTCTACGAAAATGCAGGTGTCTAACGGTGGTAATTTCTTGAATGGAGAATATTCATTGTACAATCGTTACCGTTACTACAGAACTTTCACCGCTGAGCCTGGTATTCAAATTGGCTATTCAGAAATGTGTTTCAATATCGCTGAGGCAGCTCACCGCGGTTGGATTTCTGAAAACGCCTCTACATGGTACGAAAAAGGGATTAAAGCAAGTTTTGATTTCTTCGGTGTAAAAAATGGGGCAATGGACGTGTATGCTTTCAGAAATGGTGGTACACCAACAAATGCCGCCGATTACATCAAGAATACGTATATCTTTGATGAAGCAGCCTACTTTAATCAGGTTTCGGTGAAATATGCAGGTGCGGGCGAAAATGGTTTGAGACAAATCATAACACAAAAGTATTTGTCTTTCTTCCAGAATAGTGGCTTGGAAGGGTATTACAATAACCGTAGGACAAATTATCCTACTTTTTCAGCCAATGGCCCAGGAACGGGAAATAGTGGTCTTATCCCAAAAAGATACCAATATCCTACGGGTGAGAGAACAAACAATGCGGCAAACTGGCAAGCGGCTTTGGATCGTCAATTCGGTGGAAAAGACGAGATCAATGCAGATATGTGGATTTTGAAATAATCAAAGTAGTTGAATTGGTTTAATAGTTAGTAAGGGGGAGTGGTTAATTCTACTCCCCTTTTTTAAATAAATCAAATGGAAATCATAGAGAAAATCAAAGCCTTATTCAGCGATCATGGGCAGCATACCTATGGCGAAGACGTGACCCAACAGGAACATGCAGTTCAGTGTTACCTGTTAGCCTTAGAAGCACACGCCGAATTGGAATTGCGGGTGGCTGCGTTTTTACATGATGTTGGACACTTGGCCTATCAGGAAATAGATGGGTACTCCCAAGATATGAAACACGAAGAGATAGGGGCGGCTTTGTTGTTGGAATGGGGTTTCGGGGAAAAGGTATCAAGTATGGTGGCTAGCCATGTTTGGGCGAAGCGATATTTGGTGAGTTGTGAACCATATTACATCAACCGCCTTACTGCTGCAAGCTTGAAGAGCTTTCAGCTGCAAGGTGGACTGATGTCAGACGATGAGGTTGCGGAAGCCAGAAAACACCCTTGTTTTCACCAGGCGCTCAATTTGCGCAGATGGGATGATACGGGTAAACGCATTGATTTGGATACGGAAATTCCTGAAAGCGTTTGGGCCGATTTGGCCGAATGTTTGATGGTTAACCGATCATTTGACTAATGGTGTCTTCGGCCATGCCGAAACCCAATGTCATGCCAGCGCCACCAGGACCGTTTGCCAAATATACCCCCGATGCTATTTCCTCAAACCACTCACTCTGTCCGTTCTGCATTTTTAGATATTGGCCAGTCCATCTCTGTGAAATTTGCAGATTGGGAATTTCCATTACATCATTCATGTAATCCAAAATCAATTGATCAACATCATCTTTTTGGAAAGGGTCGTGATGCATTCCATAATCATGACTGTCGCCAATGGTTAGTTGATTGTTGTAATTTTGGCTTATTAGAAGATGAATCCCGTGATATACTTGTTTGGGGTAATTGTCTGTAGCCCATTTTTTGTAAATAGCCGAAGAGGGTAGTCTGTCGTAACTGCCATAATGCAAAAAACTCAATCCAGCACAAATTGCCGGAATCGTGTGCGATAACCGATGGCTTCTTAACATGTTCAGATGGCTGATTGTAATGGGGGCCGACTCGTAGACCTCTGGGTATAATAAGTTGGTTTCATAACCACTGCACAATATGATTATGTCTGCTTCGAAACGGTGTTTTTTAGCCGTGCAAATAAATCCATTCGCAATCTCAACCACCGGCGTGTTAAAATGAAATTTCACACCGTGTTGGTCTTCTAGGTACGCTGGAATAAGTCGGATTGCTTCCCGTGCCTCAACAATAACCTCCGTTCCACTAAAAATGGCACCTCGATTGTTTTTGTGGGCCAATGGAAATATGGCTTTCGTTTGCTGTTTGTCGAGCAGCTGAAGTTTAGGACGGTGCGTAGATTCTCGTTCCATAAATTCTTTTCCCATTTCATATTCCAATTCGTTGGAAAGGAGTTGTAAACTACCTGTTTGTTTATGCCAAATTTTGGCAGACTTGCATAATTCAATCCAAATTTCTCGGGACTTCATTGCGCGATTAAGAAACTTGCCATTCGGCTGACCAATTGGCCATACCATGCCGAAATTTCTGATCGATGAGCCGCTGGCCTTTTCAGATCGCTCAAATACATCCACGACATATCCGCGTAGACTCAGGGATCTCGCATAGGCAAGTCCCAAAATGCCAGCCCCAACTACAATGGCCCTAGGCTTTGATAATTTCTGCATCATTGTGTGATTGTTTCGTTTTTTTAAGTTGATATGGTATGGTAATCGCGAGTATAACAATGAAAACAGAACCCACCATGACTAAATCAATGTATAGAGAGGTCCACTTCATCGAGTCGATTTTGTTGAGTAGTGCAAATGAGCTAATGATTAAGGAGAACAAGTAACCCACGCTATCGGCGATGTAAATCAAGAATCCTGAATTTCCAGATTCTCCTGAAAAACCGACGATTCTATCCATTACGCTGATGTTAATTAAAATGTATCCTAAGTAAAATCCGCCACCCGTTAACATTAACAATCCCTTTATTGAAATTTGGTGCTGCAAGAATAAAAATGTGGCTGTGAGACCCGTGAATATGCCCACAATGATTGATAGGGTGGTGATATTTAACGCAACTCGGTGGTTTTTAATCCAAGAAAATAAAGGCACTAGGCATAGTAAGACCAGTGATACTTTCAGTTCCATATTGATGAAGACATCGCCAGAATATGCGCCACTTTCTGTCAGCATTTCTGCGGAGAAATTGTCGCGGAAGTCTCGCATGATGGTGAAGATACCGTAAATAATGACAAAGGGAATTATTATGGAACCATGAAGCTGAAGGAATCGTCGTTGTTCAATAGGATTAAGTGGCTTTCTATCGTTTCTTAGCAATTTATCCTCAGTGTTGGGTGGCGGCAGTTTTTCTAAAACAAATACCACTATGGCGGCTGCGATAAGTGCAATCAGGGCAGTAAAAAAAGGTACTTGGGTAATATTTAGTTCCAAGGCAGTTTGTAAGTAAAGACCAAACGATTTTACCCAACCCGAAGAAAAGACAAACGTACAAGCCAACATCGCCCCAATGAGTTCTGTATATTTTCTACCCTCTACGTAAGAAAAAACGATTCCCCAAACCAATCCCAATGGGAATCCGTTGAAAAACATTAAAACAGGCCACAATTGGGCGGGTAAATGCTGAAGTAAAAAAAGCGGGACTGTTGCAAGTGACAATATACAAATGAGGTAAATACTTCGATCCTCAAGTTTGATTTTTCCCAGTAGTCGAATACCAAAGAATTTGCTCATGGTATAACCGAGAAGCTGGAACAGTACCATCCAAATTTTTACACTGATACCCCATACCAAAATGTTGTTATATGTCAACGCGGAAAAGGGTTTTCGCACTGCATACATAAAAGTGTACAGGCAAAATGTGGTTAATCCAATAAGTGTTGCAGTAACTAGTTGTTGCCGTTGGTTTATTTCTTTAACCATTTGTAATGGAGATTTTTGATATTGATTGTGGTGAGCGATTCTAGCCTTTCAACGGTTTCTTTGTAACCTGCATTTAATTCGGATGGGTGGTGTGCATCGCTGTTGATGATTAACGGAACATTTTGGTTTGCCAACATCTCCAAAAGGTTGTAGCGCGGATATGGCTGTGATAATCCTTTTTTATATAATGCCCTGGTGTTGATTTCAATTGAATGATAATGACCCCTGTGCTGAATTAAAATATTGAATAGTTCTTCGTAAAACCACTCGCTAAGTCCTTCAAATTCAGGTAGTTGCGTTGCGTTTAATACGATTTTGTCAACATGTCCGATGATCTTCACCATGCCAGCAACAAGGGGCGTGAGGATCATTTGTTCGGTTGCGTTTAGGTAGTTGCTGAGGATTTTTTTCAGCGAATATTGATGACTTTTCATCGCCAACATAAATTGCGCATAGTTTCCGTCTATCTCAGCAAACTTTGGCGATGTGATCGCGGATTGTGGCGTTTTTAAAAAGTGTATGCTACAAATAAAGAAATCAGCCCCGCAAACGGCATCTTCCGTTAAGCATGGAAAACCCATTCCTTCGAGGAAGTCGATTTCAAAGCCGTGAAGTATCTGTAGTTTTTTTTGATAGTGCGCTTTCAAGCGTGCAATTTCAACACAGTATGAATCCAAACGCTCTGTGGGTAAACTCCAATCACAAAGGAAAGGCAATGGCGCGTGCGCGCTGAATCCCAAATATTTAAACTCAAGAGAAATGGCCTTTTTTACAAAGTCTTCGGGCGAGCTTTTGCCGTCGCAGAAGTCTGTATGCGTATGTAAATTCACAGTGAAATTGTTTGGCGAATTAATCGTTTCACTGTTTGATTAATGGGTGCTTGGTATTAAGTAAAGATTATTTTCCCCTCTTGCGATTTTTTTTGTTGAGTATATCGAAAAAATCAGACCCGACCGATTTACTCATAATTTCAGACGCCGCTTCTTTGATGGATCCTACGATTGCCGTGTGGGGATATGCGTTCCATCGTGTATTATCTTTGTCGCTCGCAATTAGAATATTCCATTTACATTGGGCGTGATAACCACGCAATACATCATATTTGGTTTTGCCCACATTGGCTACGTGATCGCTATTATCTATGCCAATTTGTCGCATCAAGGTGAATATAATATCCGGAGATGTTCCATGATGATATCCGGAATTGCCATGCGTATGGCCATCGATGCGATCCCATAAATTTGCTGCCTTTAATGCGATTTCCGTTGTCTCTTTGTTCAGCCAGGATGTTACACCGATTTTTAACCCTTTTGACCTAATTGAATCTAAGAATACATGCACTTCTTTTGAGTAAGGTGTTTTTGGTTTAGAACCTAACAAAACGGTAAATTGCTCACTGATGTTATTGGTCAGTCGAGATATATTTTCTTCACTAAAATTTGATGTCCCGCGATGACACATCGTATTTACAACCTCCCCGATTGGCTTGCCTATCAATTCGCCCAAGGCCCATTCGTCAGATGCTATGTGTTCGGCCTTTAGGGTGTTCTGGTATATAGAAATAAGGGGCTTTGCTTCGTCGATTATCAAATCTACCAGGGGCAATATAACAAGCTTTGGTAGTGTGTTTGACATACGCATTAATCCTCAATAATACAACGTGCTCATTTTTTGAGGGTTACGCAAATGTTGTTATTCTGTTTGCCTGAACATTACGATGTGGTTTGTATATATTCCGCTAACTTGGGTTCCATGTTGGTGTTGTAAATATGCTGTCCCATAGAAATTATACGCTTTACAAATTCACGCATGCCAATTTTGTGGGTTTTCAAAAGTCCCGGCAACATACTTTTTGTTGGATGCATGTTGGGCATGGTATTGACATCCAAGACGAAAGCGGTATCGCCAACCAATCGCACATCTACCCTTGAGTAAAATGTTAATCCCAGCGCTTTGTGGGCGGTTAGACATGCATCGATGATGTTGTCTTTTTCGGTAAAACTAAGTAGGGGGTGGTAGTTTTTTCTTGTTTTACCATGCGATTGCCCCGCCAGGTAAATGGTTCTTTTGGGGTAAGGAATCACCTCCAAAGGTGGGAGTGTTTCAAAACCTGTACCTCCTTCATTGGGAATAATAGCAACGCTAAATTCACGTCCGATCAGATAGGGCTGTGTGAGTTTGTCCTCGGTACAATTCAAATCAAACTTTGTCCTCGCGGTATGTGCATCGGTAATTTCAATGCCGCGGTGACAGCCCCCTTTTCTGGGTTTGGATATGTACAATCCTTGGCATATTTCCGATAAATGTTGAATGGACTTGGGAACTGCGATTTTGTATTCGCCAAGTATAGTCTCTACATATAATTTGTCTTGAGCCATTTGTTGTTGAGTGCCTCCGCTGCTCAAATGTTTGATGTTGTTTTGGTCTAGCCACTCAGCTACATCGGCTTGTGAAAAATGGTAGTACCCGTAACACAAGTTGATTACGAAGTCGAATTTAGATAATAATTTGACCAAATCTTCATTGGGTTTTGTCATGTGAATGATGGTCCCGTTTGCACTTTTGGGTAATGCTTTGTGAAGTGTAATCACTGTGTTGGTGTCGATGTTTTCTCTCCAAGGTGTAAACCGACTTTCTGCATACAAAATAGCAATCTTCATAAAGGCCGCAATTACCCAACACGATTTGGCTTGATTGTTACATCGATGTTACCCTTTTTCGTGATTGTGGTATTTAACAGAGATTTAATTTTAAATTCTTAATTGCACGGTTCCTTTGCGTTCATGAAACCCCAATTGGTAGTAATGGACATGGCAGGTACAACTGTCAATGATTTTGGATTGGTGCAGCAAGCAGCAATTGATGCCATGAAATGGAAGTTGAATATTAATATCTCCATGGATCAAGCCAACAAAGTCATGGGTATTCCCAAGAAAACGGCTTTTGAACAGCTTTGTTCATTGAACAAAACTATGGTTACGGCAGATATTATTGATGAGTTGGTGGGGTTTTTTAACCAACAGTTGATTGAGAAGTATGGCGTCAAAGGCAGTATCGAACTAATGCCTTATGCGGCAGAATTGTTCGAAGCCATCAGAAATAGTGGGGCCAAAGTATACTTGAATACTGGTTTTAATCGACAAGTTGCCGACGTCATCGTGAGAAACTTGGCATTGGAAAAAATGATCCATGGCTACATCGGCAGCGATGAAGTGGATGCTGGTAGACCACAACCCGATATGATTCGATTGGCCATGAAGCGCTCAGGGGTGGAATATTCCCACTTGGTCATGAAGGTTGGTGATACAGTTAGCGATTTGTATGAAGGTTTCTCAGCAGGTTGCGCCTGGAACGTGGGTGTGCTTACAGGTGCCAATACCTATGACGAGCTGCGCACAGCGCCATATTCTCAGATATTGTCAAATTTACAGCCCCTGATTGCGTATTTCCCAAAAAGTTCAGGGCTGATGAGAGCACGTAAATAGTTGATAGTAAATTTATTATTTACTTTACCGTTTCGCTGTCCGGTTGATTGCATCATTGGCGCTGTTGAACGGCTGTTTTTAGTGCCACGGGCCACTGCTGTTGGGTTGCCGCTGCAATGAATTTCGTAGGTTGAGCAATGGTTAAGTTGATGGACTTTCCCGTTTTTTGTTTGATGTGCAAGATGTAACGGCCACGGGTGGTGTAGGCTGTGCCGAGCTTGCCGTAGCGAAGTCCCCAGCCACCGAATTCTTTGAGGGGATTGATCCTCATTAACTCCACCGATGCAATTTCTTCCCAAGCGATGCGTTTGTACTTGTTGTGAAAGGGTGGAAATCTGTATTCAATGCCTTCTGCGTGGATGACGACAGTGAGTTTGATGATAAAAATGAATAGACCCACCACCACAGCGATGATTAATCCAACCCAATCAAATGGCTCCATGGTTTTTGCGATGAATCGTTGGTACAAAAAAATTGAGGCAGGCAGGAGGGCGATGAGCCAAAATATCCAACTGGGGAAGCCAGATTTTTCTGAATATTGGGGTTGGTGGTTCATCGATTTCAAAGATAGCACTGCGCGATGAAAAAAAAGAACGCGTGTTGTTGCAAAGTAATTTCAATCCTCGTATATTTGCAGCCCTTTTAAGCATTTTCAATCATGACTAAACGCACCTACCAACCCTCTACAAGAAAACGTAAAAACCGTCACGGATTCCGTGAGCGCATGGCTACAAGCAATGGCCGTAGGGTTTTGGCTGCTCGCCGCAAACGCGGTCGTGCTAGTCTCACTGTATCTCACGAGCGCAGTCACAAGGGCTAATTGCCTTTGTCTGTGCAAGCAAGGCAATGGCTTCAGAGGTGTTGCCATATCGTTTGGGACAGGCTTTCGGGAAATCCGAAAAACTCAACAGTGAAAAAATTATCGCCGGACTGTTTCAGTCTGGCGTTTTTGTTTCTAAATATCCACTTCGCGCCAATTTGTTGATCACGGAGTTGCCCGTGCCGGGAGTGCCTGTGCAGGTGGTGTTTACCGCTAGCAAGCGAAAATTTAAGCGGGCGGTGGATCGAAATTTTGTGAAGCGTAGGCTGCGTGAGGTGTATCGACAAAACAAATTGCCTTTATACCAAGCCATTGAGGCGAAGGGTATCACAATGGCTATTGCGCTCATGTATACTGGCACTGATCTTCCCGAAATGAAACAGCTGGAAAAATCGTACCAAGTGATTTTGAAAAAGATTTACGATGTGCTCGAATTGCCCAATCCCTGAAACATCGAAAACTGCGGCTAGCCCCAAACGATCACTGCTGGGTAGGTTGGTGGGTGGTGTGCTCATGGCATTCATTCGCGTTTATCAATACTTGCTTTCCCCACTTTTGCCGAATAGTTGTCGGTTCGTGCCAACATGCAGTCAATACGGGGTAGAAGCATTGCAGAAATACGGTCCGATCAAGGGTTTTTGGCTCACGGCGAAACGAATATTCCGCTGTCATCCTTGGGGTGGGAGCGGTTATGACCCGGTGCCTTGATAGACAGTGGGATAGCTGATGGTGGTATAGGGGCGGTCAAATTCTGTTAAAATGTGATAATACTTGTTATTGAAAGGGGAAATCACTATCTTTGCAGCCCTAATTTTATAGCCAAATGAATACCAACCAGTACGAGACCGTGATCATTTTGACACCCGTGCTCTCTGAACAACAGATGAAAGATGCTGTTGCAGGCTACAGAGAGTTGATCACCGGCAATGGAGGGAAGTTAGTCCACGAAGAAAATTGGGGACTGACCAAACTAGCCTACCCTATCCAGAAAAAAGGCACGGGATTTTATCACTTGTTTGAATTTACTGCTAATCCAGAATTCATTAAGTCTTTCGAATTGGCTTTCCGTCGTGACGAACGCGTTTTGCGTTACCTCACAGTGAAGTTGGATCGTTGGGGCGTGGATTTCAACCAGCGCAAGCGCAATGGTGAACTTCGTACCGTAACTCCACAAGGCGAGAAAGTTGTTGTTAAAAAGAAAATTGAAATCGAGGAGGAAGAATTATGAGCAAAGAAACCAACTTTATCTTCAACCAAACCCCTCAGGTTCTGCAGAAGAAGAAATACTGTCGCTTCAAAAAACACGGTATCCGCTACATCGATCACAAAGACGCTGAGTTTTTGTTGAAGTTCGTGAATGAGCAAGGTAAAATCCTGCCACGTCGTATCACCGGTACTTCTTTGAAATATCAACGTAAAATTTCTGTTGCCATCAAAAGAGCACGCCACCTGGCGTTGTTGCCTTTCTTGGCCGACGGTTTAAAATAAGAAGGAGATAGACACATGAAAATCATTCTCACCCAAGACGTGAAAAATCTCGGTCACAAAGACGATGTTGTGAACGTGAAAGATGGATATGCAAGAAACTTCTTGATCCCAACTGGCAAAGCCAAATTGGCCAATGAAGGTGCATTGAAAATGTTGGCAGAAGACATGCGTCAGCGTGCGTTCAAAATGGACAAATTGCGCAAAGACGCCGAAGCCTTGGCAGAAAAGTTGAATGGTTCTACCATCAACATGGTTGCTAAAGCCGGTGCATCTGGTAAAATCTTCGGATCAGTAACCAGTTTGCAAGTTGCCAATGTATTGAAAGACAAAGGTTTCGACGTTGACCGTCGCAAAATTGTTTTCGATGACATCAAAAATGTAGGTTCTTACGAGGCCAACATCAACCTGTTCAAAGACATCAATGCCAGCATTACCCTCGAAGTAATCGCTGAGTAATATACTGAACACCTTGTGCAAAGGTCGCCCTATGGGGCGACCTTTGTCTTTTTATAAGTACCTTTGCCGACACCATGTGGGATAAAATAGCCACCTTCATTTTAAAACAACGCACCCTGTTCCTGATTGCCATCTTGGCATTTACGGGTATCATGGGCTACTATGCCACCAAAGTTCAGTTGGAATACCAATTGCAGCGACTTGCCCCCAAAAACGATCCAGATCTCATAGCCTACAACAAATTCCAACAAACCTTTGGGATGGACCACAACAAAGTGGTTATCGGATTCTCAACCGATAAGTTATTCGAGTTAAAGCATTTCATCCAATACAAGCAGATGTGCGATTCGATCGCCAAAATTCACGGCGTTAAATCGCTGTTGTCGCCCACACATCTCTATAATTTGGCACTGGACACCGCTGGGAAGTTCCAAATGAACCGCTTCGCAGAGAACGCTCCCACCACCCAAGCCGAAGTGGATAGCCTAGAAACAATGTTCCTCGACATGAAGTTCTATCAAGGGCTTCTCTACAATGCCAATACCAATGCATCGCTGATGGTGGTTGCGCTCGATGATAAAGTCATGGATTCAGAGCAGCGCATCACGTTAATCAAAGATATTCAGCGCAGGGCAGAGCAATTTGGTGAAGAGGTTGGTACCGAAGCCCATATGGGTGGTCTGCCTTTTGTTCGTACCGAAATGGCCACGAGTGTGAAAGCCGAATTGGTGATGTTTACCGTTGTGGCTTTCTTGATTACCGCCATCCTGATTCTCGTTTTTTTCCGAAGCTTTAGTACCCTTGCCATCGCCATCCTGTTCATTGCCATTGGTGTGATCGTGATGTTTGGTGTGAGCGGATTTTTGGGCTATAAAATCAACTTGCTCACCGGTACATTGCCCCCGTTGTTGGTGGTGATAGGCGTGCAAAATGCCGTGTATCTCATCAATAAATACCACGAGGAATACCGAAAACACGGCAACAAAGCCAAAGCCCTGTCGCGCATCATCTCCCGTGTGGGTGTGGCCACTTTCTTGATCAACTTTACCACCGCCGTTGGTTTTGGAACTTTTTACTTCACCAAAACCCAAATTTTGGAGCAATATGGTGTGGTGTCGTTCATTACCATCAACCTCGTTTTCTTCATCAATATCATCGGTATCCCGGCATTGTATAGTTTCTTGCCGGTGCCATCCGACAAACAGGTTGCGCACCTCGACAATGGTGGTATCAACAAGTTTTTGAGCTGGGTGAAGTTTTTGGTGTTCAACCGCAAACGCCGCATTTATTTTTGGTTTATCGCAATCACGGTATTGGCCGCCACCTTTGTTTTCAAACTACATCCCCTGGCGTTCATGGTTGATGATGTGCCCAAGAGTTCCAAGATGTACAAAGACATGCAGTACTTCCAAGACAACTTCAAAGGCATTCTTCCCTATGAAATATTGATTCGCACGCATGACGAGAGTGAAGTAACCAATTTCGATGTTCTTGATAAGGCCAACCGCTTGCAGAAGGCATTGAAGAAGTTTCCTGAATTTGCAAAACCTACCTCGTTGGTCGAAGTATTGTGCTATGGAAACCAAGTTGTGAATGACGGTGACCCTGCCTTTTACCGGTTGCCGAATGCTTTAAACATGAGCGATATCGCGGGTAGAATGCCCGAAGCCAACGCAAAAGCGGGCAGCATGCAGAATACCATTGTTCGCGGTTTGATGGATAGTACCCGTACAACTTTGCGCATCAGTTATCAAGTGCGCGATGTGGGCTCCATTCGCATGGACAGCATCAACAAAGAGGTTTATAAAATTCTCGACCGCGTATTTCCCCCCGAAGAATTTACCACCGAGATCACCGGTTCTGTGCCTGTCTTCTTGAAAGGCAATTCATACCTCTATGGTAGTTTGGGCAGTGCCACATTTTGGTCCTTGTTGATCATTACCATTACCATGGGATTCTTGTTTCCCTCGATCCGCATGATTTTGATCGCTGTGATTCCCAACATCATTCCATTGTTGGTGACCGCCGGTATGATGGGGTACTTTGATGTTCCATTGAAGCCATCCACCATCCTCGTGTTTAGTATCGCCTTCGGTATTACAGTTGACGCAACCATTCACTTCATTATCACCTTCCGCAGAGAACTCGTGAAGCATAATCGTCCGGTCCGCGAAGCCCTCAACGAAACCATTGTAGAAGTGGGTGTGTCGATGATTTACAGTATGGTGGCCATTTGTGCGGGCTTCATGATCTTTACGTTCTCCAGTTTCCAAGGCACCCAAGCGTTGGGATGGCTCACGGGCCTCACATTGCTTACCGGGATGGCGGCAAACTTGTTCTTGTTGCCAGCGTTGATTTTGTCTTTGGAAAAAACGTTGAATCCCAAAGAGGAATTGTCTGAGCAGGTGTTGGAACTGCCCGACGAGAACGAAGATTAATCGACTAATTTCAAATCACCAATTGGTTACAGCCCCTCAGGTCTGTGAAATCCAATCGGCCCATTACCTCAAAACTGCCATCATCGAACCGTTTGGCCAGGTCATCCGTTGCAATAAAACTGCAGCTGTCGATGTTGGCGAGGTCAACCACGCACAAGCGTCCGGTTTTTCCGTTGGGCAACCAATGCTTTGGATCGCCCGGATCTTGAATATGAACTTGCATCCAAGGCGGACAGTTGAATCGATGTCCGTTCGCTGCATAGGCCTGACTGAGCAATTCCGTCATTCCATATTCTGAATGGATGCTTGCGCCCTGGAATTTGGCCATCAAGCGATTGTGCAATTCATCCCGCGTAATTTCCGGTCCCCTTCCTTTCATTCCCCCTGTCTCCATGATGATGGTATTTTGCCACTGCTGCACAGGCAGGAATTCAGCCATGGCCAACAGGGCAAATGTGACACCAAATAACAGGGTGGGGGTTCCGTTTTTTTCGTTTTGTGCGATGATTTGCGCCACTTCTTCGTATTGGTTGAGATAGAAACCGCTGCCAGGTTTCCCGTGCTGTATCATGTGATCGACCATGTAGATGAGCGACGAACCGGTCCGCTCCAAATAACTCGGTAAGAGTCCAATCACACAATACCGGTCCATTCGGCCATATTGAAGCTCAAAGCCCGATACAAAACTCTGTTCGTAAAGGGCGATGTTGGATACAATGTGTTGGGAGGGTGTTTGCTGGCTGGTGCCTGAACTCGTGAATATGGTTGGCGATACGCTGGCTGATGGATTGATAGTCTCTGGGTTTTGGGTGACGATGCGATGGCTCTTGAAAAAGGAAATCGGCAAGAAATTGAAACCCTCTGTAGGGAACTGCCCACACCATTGATTAAAAACGGGATTGTTTTTTCGTTGATAGTCGTGGATGGTAGTGGCCCATTCCGTAAATTTGGCATTGGAGATGCGGAACAAATCACTGATATCGGGCCTATTCATGTTGGGCGTTTTGGGGTTGATACTATCCTGTAACGGGGGCAAAGATACAATTCCTTCTCCGCCCACGTTGGCGTTAAAAGGGATTTACCCGTTTAACAGCGGTTTTGGATACGACAGTTTTGTGGAGGTTGAGGTGGTATTTTCAGATGCAGATGGCGATATCGGACTTGAGGATTCGGATACTTTGTTTCCGTTTGGCAAAAACGATCCGGCACATTTCAATTTGTTGGTGTACTATCAGGACAAGAAAAATGGCCTTTGGCAGTATCCGTTGAATCCGTTGTTGGGTGCGAAAGATACCCTTGTCCTGCACCAAAGACTGAAGAACATGACGCCCGCGGGTAGGAATAAAAGCATTCATGGCAACCTCACAGTGGTGATTCCTGCGCGGCCGTATCAATACCGTGGGGATTCTGTTCGGTATGAGGTTCAACTGATCGATAGAGCCCTTCATCGGAGCAATAAAATCATAACACCCCCAATTTTTTTGCAACACCCATAAATCCAATTTAATTTGATATTTTCGTGGTTCAAAGGTTTTTGGCATGCAGTTTGACAAATCCCTACAAATGATGAAACGATTTTTAATATTGTGCTGTGCGATGATGGTGGGCGCCTTGGGTGCTCAGAAGTCGAAGGATATTGGATTCGTGGATTCGGATGTGATTTTGGCCAAGATGCCAGAATACAGAGCAGCCCAAAAAGATTTGGATGATTTGGGCGCGAAATTTCAAGGTGAGGCACAGCAGATGCAAACAGCACTGGATCAGATGATCCGTGATTTTCAAAGCGAAGAAATCTTGTTGACCGCCGATCAACGCCGTCAGAAAAAGGAGGCCATCGCTTCGAAAGAAGCCGACCTCATTCAATACAGGGAATCGAAATTCGGTCCCACCGGTGAATTATACCAAGAGCGTGCTCGTTTGATCAAGCCGCTACAAGACAAGGTGTACGACGCCGTTCAAAACGTGGCAAAGAAAGAGGGATACGCTTACATTTTCGACAAAAGTGGCGGTGCTTTGATGTTGTACGCCGACCAGAAATACGACAAAACCTTGGAGGTGATGGAAGCTTTGGGTATCCCAACGGAGGACATGCCTGGCGCTACACCAACCCCAGCCAAGCCCAATACCCAGAACAGGGGCAATGTGCCCAAACCTGATGGTGGAACAAACGGAGGAAATGCCGAAACACCTGATGGGAACTAATCAAAAAACAATAATTACAGGATACATGAAAAAAACCATTCTTTTTATCGCCATGACCATGCTTGTTGCTTTGGGCTCTGTGGCTCAGGCACAAAAAATTGCTACCATCAACACTGCCAAGGTGGTAGATACACTTCCTGAAAAGGATTCTGCATTGGCACAGTTGGCCAGAATAGAGCAGGGCTATGCCATGCGCTTGCAGGATCTGGAAATGGAAATGCAGAACAAGGAGAAGGACTATCAGGCCAAATTGGCCATGAAGGCATCTCCTGCTCAGTTGGAGTTGATTCAAAAGAGCTTTCAGCGTTTGCAACAAGAGGCTCAAGAAACCCAAGAGGCTTATAAGTCTGAGATTCAAACAGAGCAAGCAAAATTGTATCAGCCCATTTTGGACGCTGTGAAAAAGGCAACGGGCGAAGTAGCCAAAGCCAAGGGTTATGCCCACGTGATCGACAATTCAACGGGTTCAGTTGTTTGGAGTGCGAATGCGGCCGACGACATCACCGGTGCTGTCATTGCAGCCATGTTGAAGAAATAATTGGCGAAGACCTTATATTTGAGGACTGCTGTGAACACAGCAGTCCTTTTCTTTTACCCGCAATTCGGAACAAAGCATTGACAACAGGGAACAGCTCAGCAGCAGGCAAAATCGGAATTTTTGATTCGGGTTATGGTGGATTAACCGTGATGCGGAGTATTGTGGAAGTATTGCCTCAATACGATTATTTGTATTTGGGCGACAATGCGCGGGCGCCATACGGCAATCGCTCTTTTGAAACGGTGTATCAATATACGTTGGAGTGTGTGAACTGGTTGTTCGATTCGGGTTGTGATTTGGTGATTTTGGCATGCAATACGGCATCGGCGAAGGCATTGCGACAAATTCAGCAGGTTGATTTGCCCAAGCGTGGCGACCACAAGCGGTTATTGGGGGTGATTCGTCCTACCACCGAGCAAATTGGCAGCATCACGGAAACGGGTGTTGTTGGGGTGATGGGTACGGAGGGAACGGTGAGGTCGGGGTCTTACCCGATAGAGATTGCAAAGTTTTTCCCGGAGGTGGTGGTGGAGCAGGAGGCCTGTCCGATGTGGGTCTATTTGGTTGAGCACAACCAGCGCACGGGAGAGGGGGCTGATTATTTTGTAAAGCAGCATTTGGATCGGATTTTTTCGCGCAACGGAAGGATTGATACATTGTTATTGGCATGTACGCATTATCCTTTGTTGAGGGAGACGATTGAGAAGTTTTTGCCCAAGGGGGTGAAATTGATTTCACAGGGGGGATTGGTAGCGGAGCGTTTGGTGGATTATTTGGGTCGTCATCCCGAGATGGAGGCGCGCCTTCGGCGCGCCGGTTCCCGGAAATTTGTCACCACCGATGACGCCCAAACCTTTGAGATTCAAGCATCGCTCTTTTTTGGCGAAACCATTCATGCCCAACATGTGGAAATTGGTCACCTTTGATTGGCCATTCCCCCTTAATTTTGTTGTATGCAGCCCACACATCTTACCGATGTATTGAAGACGCTTCCGCACAAACCTGGAGTATACAAATACTTTGATGCCGAAGATGTCATTATTTATGTGGGTAAAGCCAAAGACTTAAAAAAACGGGTCAGCAGTTACTTTTCAAAACAGCACCACGAAAACCGTAAAACGGCCATCCTCGTTAGCAAAATTCAGCGAATCGAATTCACGGTGGTGGATACCGAGATGGATGCTTTGCTCCTGGAAAACAGTTTGATCAAGGAGTTTCAGCCGCGGTACAACATCTCCCTCAAAGACGATAAAACCTATCCGTATATTCGGGTTACGGCCGAGCGCTTTCCCAAGGTATTTCCTACCCGGAATCCGGTGCGCGACGGCTCCGAGTATTTCGGTCCATACGCCAACGTCAAAGTCATGCACACAGTGCTTGATTTGGTGAAGAAATTATACCCCACCCGCAATTGCAATTTGGTAATGTCGCCGGCGAGCGTAGCCGCCGGCAAACACAAAATTTGCATGGAATACCAACTGGGCAATTGCAAAGGACCCTGTGAAGGCTATCAATCCGAATCCGCTTACAACGAAGACATCGCCCACATCAAATATTTGCTGCGCGGACACCTGGGCGAAGTAAAGCAGCACCTCAAAGGCATGATGTTGCGCGCGGCCAATGATTTGCTTTTTGAAGAGGCCCAAGACTACAAAGAGAAATTGGATTCCCTAGAGCGATACCAATCGAAAAGCACCGTGGTTAGCACCACCCTTGGCGACCTTGAAGTATTCAGCATCAGCAGCACCGAAAAGGTTGCCTTCGTGAACTTTTTACGCGTAAGCCAAGGGTTGATTGTGGTGAGTAGGAACGTAGAAATTCGCAAGAAATTGGATGAGTCAGACGCCGAACTCCTAGAAGCCGCTGTGGCTGAGATGCGCGCCCAGTACGGTGATAATTGCAAAGAAATTGTCCTGAGTCAGCCCCTGGATTTGGAACTCGATGGCGTGGGAATCACGGTACCCAAACTGGGCGATAAAAGACGGTTGCTTGAGTTGAGTATGAAGAATACCCTCCTTTACAAACAAGAGAAACTATCGCAGTACGAAAAACTCAATCCCGAGCTTCGGGTCGACCGGTTGATGGAGCAAATGAAGAAAGATCTTCGTTTGAGCGAAATGCCCAAACACATCGAGTGTTTTGATAACTCCAATTTTCAAGGAACTTATCCGGTGAGTGCATGCGTGGTGTTTAAAAATGGCAAACCGGCCAAAAACGAGTACCGACATTTTAATGTGCGCACTGTGGAAGGCCCCGATGATTTCGCCACCATGAAAGAAGCCCTCACCAGAAGGTATACCCGATTATTGGAGGAGCAGAAGCCGCTGCCGCAATTGATTGTGGTTGATGGTGGTAAAGGACAGCTGAGCGCCGCCGTGGAAGCACTCAAAGCCATTGGCGTGTACGGGAAATTGGCTGTGGTGGGTATCGCCAAGCGATTGGAAGAAATTTATTACCCCGGAGATCCCTTGCCGATGTACATCGATAAGAAATCGGAAACCCTGAAGGTGATTCAGCACATGCGCGATGAAGCCCACCGTTTTGGGATTACGCACCATAGGAGCCGTCGCGATAAAGGAACACTAAGAACGGCCCTCACAGAAGTACCCGGCGTAGGGGAGGAAACCGCACGTGCCTTGCTCAAGCATTTTAAGAGTGTTACTCGGGTCAAAGAAGCCAGTGTCGACACCCTCGCGGGGGTGGTTGGTCGTGCGAAAGCCAAGGTGATTGTGGATTTTTATCAAGGAATCGTCTCAGACAGTGATGAAACAGTGGTTTTGTGATAGGTTGTTGATATGCAAAAGGATACAAGTACATACATACTAAGATGTTTGCTTGAAAAAGCCCGAAATGAGGCATTTTCATGTATCTGTTTGAGTAACGACTTTAGTGATCCTCACGGACGTTGGCAGTATTTGGTGGGCTATGGTATCGCTGCGTCAACCCATGAACTTTCCGAGGTGGATTGGATGTCGGATACCCCGTGGTTTGGCTACATATCCTACGACTATAAAAACGCCATTGAACCCATGTTGCAAAGTCGACACGATGCGCTATCGAAGTTTTCACTGATCAAGTTTGTGCAGCCCCAAACATGGATAGGACTCGATCGAGATGGTGTGTTGCATGGGAATGGTCGTGGTTTGTCGTTTTGGGAAACCATGCTGCACAATCAGGACAAAGGCCATGGACCTGGATCAACCACTACAGAGCTTGCGGAAGGGGTAGCGTTGCCGCATCTTCAGTGGCATGCCCATACCCAGCGAGAAGCCTACTTGGAGCACATCGCCCAAATTCAAAACCACATCCGAGAAGGTGATTTTTACGAGATGAATCATTGCATTGCTTTTTCTGCCCAAGCCGCAATTGATCCGTATCAAACTTTTGCTGCCTTGAACAAAAAATCACCCGCGCCCTTTGCGTGTTTCGTCAAGGACGTTGATCAATATTTGCTGTGTGCCAGTCCGGAAAGATATATGTCGCTCCGCAACAGCCACTTGATTTCGCAACCCATTAAGGGCACCCGGAAGCGACAGAAAACTGGGGCGTTAGCGCAGGCGCAATTGGATACTCAGGAGGCAGTGTCATTGAAGCATTCGGAAAAAGATCGCGCAGAAAACATCATGATCGTTGATTTGGTGCGCAATGATTTGTCGAGGGTTTGTGAGCCGGGTTCAGTGAAGGTGCCCGAATTGTGTGAAGTGTACACCTATTCTCATGTCCATCAGATGATTTCCACGGTTTCGGGTAAGCCAGAATTGGGGGTTGGATTGAAGGAAGTGGTGCACGCCACGTTTCCAATGGGCAGTATGACGGGTGCGCCGAAAATTGCTGTGATGCAACACACCGAACAATTGGAGAACTTTTGCCGTGGATTGTATTCGGGCAGTGTGGGCTATGTGATGCAAGGGACAATGGATATGAACGTGGTTATCCGGTCCTTGTTGTACGATGCATCCCAAAAAAGACTCTCTTATGCGGTGGGTGGGGCCATCACCATTGATAGCAACGCAACAGAAGAATACCAGGAATGTCTGGATAAAGCAGCAACAGTGCTTTCGATTTTTGGTTAAGGCTCGAATTTGTAGCCAACACCTTTGACGGTGTAAATGAATTTGTCGTCGAGTTTTTCGCGAATCTTGCGAACGTGTACATCGATCGTGCGATCCACAACCAATACCTCGTTGCCCCATACATTCTCGAGGATTTCGTCACGACTGAATACTCTGCTTGGGCGAGAAGCCAAGAAGGCCAACAATTCAAATTCTTTCCGGGGTAATTGCAATGCCTTTTCGTTGTATTCGACCACGAAACGTTCCCGGTCGATTTTGATGGTGCCGAAATCGTATTTCTCTGGTTCTGGTGTTTGTATGGCATTGCCGCGGCGCAAAATGGCTTTCACCCGACTCAACAAAACGCGGTTTCTAACGGGTTTCGCAATGTAATCATCAGCGCCGGCTTCAAATCCAGCCAATTCAGCAAATTCCTCTGAACGTGCGGTGAGGAAGATGACAGGGATGTTTTTGGTTTCTGGGTTGTCTTTGAGCTGTCGGCAGGCTTCCATACCATCCATCACAGGCATCATGACATCCATAATGATGATTTCGGGCTTCACTTTTCGGGCTTGTTCGAGGGCTTGTGCGCCGTTGGCTGCAACGTGAACTTCGAACCCCTCTTTTGCCAACGAATGCCGAATGAGTTCGAGAATATCTTGCTCATCATCAACTACTAAAACTTTAGGCATTCCTTTAATCATTGTGTTACAAAGGAATTGATTTGATGTTAATTATCACCTCGCTTTGTATTAAGTTTCTATTAACTAAACCCTAATATAAGGTTGGGCGATAGCGTTTTATTGTTTAAAGATTTCGGCAAGCTTTGCATCGAGTTCTTCGCCACGCAAACCCTTGGCGATAATTTTGCCAGCAGGATCCAACAAAACGGTTGCAGGTATGCTTTTGATGTTATAGGTCTGTCCAGCCGAACTGCTCCAGCCTTTCAAATCGCTCACATGTTTCCATGTCAAGCCATCTGTTTCAATCGCCTTTTTCCAGCGCAGGGGATCTTGGTCCAATGAAACCGCGTAAATCTCAAATCCTTTGTCTTTGTACTTGTTGTACATAATCACGTTATTGGGATTTTCTTTTCTGCAGGGACCGCACCAACTAGCCCAGAAATCGATCAGTACATATTTGCCCCTGAACGAACTCAATGCCAGGTTGCCACCCTCGGGCTGTGCCAAGTTGATTTCAGGTGCCATACCCCCAATCATCAAGCGTGCCTCCTCGTTGAATCGCTGTATGATGGCCTCTGTGTATTTGCTGTTGGGGTTGGCTTTGGTTGCCGCGTCTTTTGCCACCGTCAATAATTCAATGGTGGGCTCTTGAACCACATTGAACTGCAGAATAAAGAAAGGAATAAAGCTGGCGGTTTTTGATTGGGCGAATTTTAGAATGTCCGCATTTCGCGCAGTCATGGTTGCATAGTAGTCGTTTTGCAACTGAGACATTCTTTGGAATCCAGCATCGGTGTTCGGATTCAAACTGCTTGCTTCCGTTTCCAATGATTTGATCTTGTTGATATAGCCCTCATTCAATTTGAGCAGATCTTTCAAAGCAACACTTTCTTCAATGTTTTTGCCCGACAATGAATAACTCAAACTGCTCACGGTAGCATCAGCCATGACGTTTATTTCGGTGCTGTTGTCAAGCGCCAAATAAATCATCTGTTTTTCGCTGACGGCCAAGGCGCAGAAAATAAGTTCCTTGGTGCTGCCCTTGAGTGTAAAATCGCCTTTTTTATCGGTTAATACACTGTCGATGAAAATGAGATTCTCCGGTGTCATTTCATACAAAGCCAATTTGTGGTTGGGTTTGTTTTTCAGGTTGCCTTTGACTGTAAACCCTTCGTTTGCCAATTCAAGTGAAGAGGAACGGGGTGTGATTAGGTCTGTGAACCAAGTATTTACATCTTTTTTAACCTTTTCAGCGTTCAAATCGGAACATTGAACCAATACCAAAGAGAGGACCAAAAGTCCCATTGAGCGTAGAGTGCTTTTCATCGTGCGCATGTTTTCCAAAGGTAGCAAAAATCGGCCCAAATTTTTTAGGTCTTGGTTAAACGCCGTCGGGCTTTGGATTTTTTGCTTTCCATAACAATTCAAAATCGTTGGGCAGTACTGCATTCTCGAGGTGGTGTTCGCCAATTTTGGTGCGAACCAACCGCGACAGATAACCGCCCGAGTTCAAGGCTTTTCCAAAATCATAGGCCAAAGAACGGATGTATGTGCCCTTGCTGCATCGCACCCTGAAGTCAACTTCTGGCATTTCGATGCGGGTAATTTCAAATTCATAAAGGGTGATGTTACGCGATTTGAGTATCGTGGCATCGCCCTGTCTCGCCAATGTGTAGGCTCGTTTTCCATCGACTTTGATGGCTGAAAACAAAGGTGGGATTTGGGAAATTTCACCCAAAAATTGTTTTGTGGTGGCGTATATGAGATCTTGGGTAATGTGTTCGGTGGGGAAGTGGGCGTTGGGCTCCGTTTCCATGTCGTAACTGGGTGTGGTTGCCCCCAATGTGATTGTTCCTTCGTACTCCTTTTCCGCATCCTGAATGACCTGAATCCCTTTGGTTTGCTGTTCGGTGCATATGATCAGCAATCCGCTAGCCAATGGATCCAATGTGCCCGCATGTCCAACCTTTTTAGCCCGGGTAATGTATCTCACCTTTTTAACCGCCTGAAATGACGACCATCCGTAAGGTTTGTTGATCAAGAGAATCTCGCCTTTGGGACGGGCATTGGGGTTTGGGTTTTCCTGCATGGGTGGTTTATTGTACGATGAATTTGAATGTTTGCGTATCGGTTGCTGCACTCCAAGTACCGGCTGTTAATTGCAAACGCAAGATGTATACGCCTTTGGGTAAGCCCAAGGTATGCAGCGCATAGCGGTGGGTACCGGGCTCAATCGATAGGCTGAAACTTTCATCGCCAGGGATGGCCAATATTTGATTGGCGCTTGGTGATTTTGCAGAGATCAATTTCCCATCCATGGCATAAATCTGTCCTTTGATGCTGGCGGCGGAGCCATTTTGAATCTCCACTTGCAAATTTTCCGTGGTTGGAACAGGGAATACCCGCACTTCCGCAATGGGATTGTCGTAGACCGTGTCCTTCAATTTTACACGTGCAACGTAGGCAAACATGCTGTTGGTTTTACCCCATGAGCCGACCAAATAAAATACGCCTTTTTCGTTGAATTTGGCCTGGACCCCCTCGTAATCGCCCCAGCGTTGTTCCGCCGGTTTGATGAAGGTGTAATTGATGATAGATTGGCCTTTTTTCAGAATCTGGTAATCGCTGTGCTCACCGTACCGATTGATGTAAAAGGCGCCAGTGCCTGGAAAATATTTTCGTCCCGAAAATACCGAAGTAACCAGCATGGAGGGGTCCAATGGGTCACTTTCGCTGTTGGGTTCCATCCCCGCAGCAGCCACAGCAGGGTAACCGAAGTCCAAACTGTCATTCGTGTACAAGTGGGCCTTTAATGAAGCACCGCCCTCGTTCCATTTTTTTGGTGCCGTTGCGTGCATTCCCACTTTGCCTGTTTTGATCGGTGTGCTAAACGGGGCCATCTTCCCACTGGGGAGGGTCAAATTATAAATGCTTCCATGCATGATGTGCGCCTGCATGGTGTTGAAATTCATGCAGTTTTGAAAGTAATGCAATTGCGATCCCATTCGAACTCCACTCAGAACGCGGGCATCGTTCGTGCGCAATCGGAACGCTGTGTCTGGAACGAGAGCGCTGGCTGGGAAGCCGTATTTGATCGGACTCTTGAATACCCCCAATTCGTAATTCGCCTGTCCGCTTCGCAATGTGTTGGTGATTCGGTGAACGAAAACCGTGTCGTTCTGTTGGGCATAAGGACGCACACTGAGGAAGTAGTTATCGACCCCACCAGGCATCGGTCCGTTCTGAATGGCGCAAATACTCCAGATGGAAACGCCGTCGTATTTGATGTTGTGAAAGAAATTCTTGTTCAAGGTATCGCCACGGTAGCCGTCGTCCTTGTTCAATTGCCAAATCACCGCCTCCACGAATCCCTCTTCCCAAGAACTGCCATTGTGCAAAAGGGTCACGGTGAAAAAGAGGTCTTCTTTGGTTTGACTCACGATGGGATAATCGCTCCAAACACTGTCTTGGATGGGCGTGCCAGGGACCTTGTAAACGTACCACGGTTTGGTTGGGTCATTGCTGCTGGAAAATCCCACGACAATAAAACTGGTCTTGTCGGTTGTGCCATGCATGTACAATACGATGTAGCGATCGGTGTATGGGTCGTAAACCACCCTTGGATCGTATGTGCGATTGAGTGTGGGGATGGGATCTTTTTTGATGTTTGGGTTCAGGGCAAAGTTCTCCAGCGTAAAGGCTTTGATGACTTTGCCGGTATCATTGTGAACGCGAATCACTGTGTTCATCACACTCACTATTTTACCGTCGTTTCCCACCGCGATGTGGTTGTCGTTGGGTGTACCTGCGCCCGGAGGTACATCCGTGCCGCGTTGTGAAAGTGTGGTGATGGCATCGCCTGGTGTGGCTTTGTCATTGATGATTCCGCGATTTTCAAGGTTCTTCTGATTGAGTCTTGCCGTACGCGCTGCATCCACTTGTTTGCGCAACAATTCGTTGATGCCAGTGGGCATGGGCATTTCTCCGGCTTTGTCGATGGGTAGCAAAAAAGCATCGGGCGACGTCGAGGGATCGAAAATGTGCGACAGTGCAGTTTTATGGTTGCGGATGATATCAACCGAAGGGCCTGTTTGTGCCTGAATGCATGGGAATAGGAGGGCCGAAGCGACAAAAATGAGAAGGCGTTTCATTGAGTGCAATTTACGGAAAAAATGGGAACGCCGATACCTGAAAACTACCAGGCGTTGACTTCCATTTCCAATTGGATGCCGAACTTTTGTAGGATGTCGGCTTGGATTTCTCTGGCGAGCTCGATGATTTCTGCACCTGTTCCGCCACCATAATTCACCAAAACCAAAGCTTGCTTGTCATGAACGCCGATGTGATTGCGTTTGAATCCTTTCCATCCAGCTTTTTCAATCAGCCATCCCGCTGGCACTTTGGTGAGGCCTTCGCCCGCAGGAAACGTTTTGAGATCGGGGTATTGGGCAGTTAATGCAGGAATGATTTCAGAATCCACGATGGGGTTTTTGAAAAAGCTACCACAATTGCCAATTTCGGCGGGGTTTGGCAATTTGCTCTGTCGGATGTGAATCACCGCATTGCTAATATCTCGGATGGACGGTTCCGCAATGCCCCATCCGTCTAGCGTGGCTTGGATGTCGCCATACTGGGTTTTGATTGCCGGATTTTTGCTCAATCTGAATTGAACGGCAGTGATAAAATACTGTCCTCTTTTTTCGCTTTTGAATACACTATCGCGATAATCAAAGGCACAATCGTTGGCAGTTAGTGTATGAAAGTTGCCCGTTGGAATGTGGAATGCCGTCAGCGCGTGAAACGTATCTTTGATCTCCACGCCATAGGCGCCAATGTTCTGGATGGGAGATGCGCCCACTGTGCCAGGGATAAGGCTTAAATTTTCCAATCCGCCCCAACCTTTTTCGAGCGTATACAATACGGTCTCGTGCCAGTTTTCGCCACTGCCAAATTCCACAATCACATCATCGGCATTCTCCTCAACACTGTGGCAACCTTTGATGCGGTTATGCAACAGTAATCCCGAATAATCTTGGGTAAAGGTGATGTTGCTGCCCCCGCCCAAAATGCCATAGGGTTGATTTTCGAAGGCTTTCGCAAGAAACAAAGCGCTAAGATCTTCTGGCGATTCAATGGGTAAGTAATGGTGCGCAACGACATCAAATCCGAAGGTGTTCAATGCCTTTAACGACTGGGTTTTGGTGTGGTTGAATACTGTCACGATGCGCGGTTGTTGGGATTAGCCGACCAGTTTTATCTAATTTTTACGCAAAGTACGATGGTTTTGGATTAACTTTGGCAGAATTTGTAATATTATGAAAACCATAAAATTTATCATTTTAGCGTTTCTGTTTTTGTCTGTTTCGAACGCCAACGCCCAAGGCTGTGTGGCTGTTCGCGGATTTGGTGGTTGCGGTGTTGCGGGAGGCTCGGGCCTTGCCCTCGCCCCAAAACAATGGCAAGTAGGTGCCAATTATCGTTATTTTAAATCGTTCCGCCATTTCAAAGGCGATGAAGAACAATACGATCGCTTGGTAAAACAAACCCAAGTAATCAATTATTCCAATACCCTGGATTTGTCCGCCTCAATGGGGTTGACATTGCGCACACAATTGAACGTGAGTTTGCCAGTATCATACACAGACCGCTCGAGTTATTATGAGCACGGTGGGCAAACTGCAACATTTCCCGGTGCCCGAAAAACATCCACATCGGCTGGGATTGGCGATGCACGAATAGGAATCAGCACATGGCTTTGGAATCCTGTTTCCCATACCAAAAGCAATTTGATGTTGGGCGTGGGTTTGAAATTGCCCACGGGAAATTGGAATGTGCAGGACAGTTTTTACAATGTGTTGGTGACAGATCCGGTGACAGGGACTTCTTCACGACAAACCCTTTACCGTCCGGTAGACCAGAGTATCCAATTGGGCGATGGTGGCCTTGGTTTGTCTCTAGAAATGCAAGGTTTTTGGGAAATGGCTGAGGGGGTATTTGCGTATGGGAATGCCTTTTACATACTGAATCCACGCGGGGTGAACGGAACATATACCAACAGGAGAACGAGCATTACAATACCCGGAAATCCGGTGCCGCAGGTTTTTACAAATGAATACATGTGCTCGGTTGCTGATCAATATGCCGTTCGGCTGGGCTTTTTGTGGCAATCGCAGTTGCATGGTTTGTCTTTTTCATGGGGCGCACGATTGGAAGGTGTTCCAGTGAGGGATTTGCTTGGAGAAAGTCTTGGTTTCCGCAGACCTGGATACACGATTGCTGCAGAACCAGGTGTTACTTACATGAAAGATAAAACCACTTTCAATTTAAATATGCCTATTGCGCTTTATCGCATTCGCAAACAATCTGTTACCGATAAAGAAGTACAGAGCGCCACTGGTGTCGCCCGGAATGGTGATGCTGCATTTGCCGACTATCTCATCTCCTTGGGTATAACGTATCGCTTGGATGCGCCCAAACCCAAAGGCATATTACCAAAATGATAAAAAATATTTTGTTTAATCTTTTTTCTCGAAAAAATCATTTAATTACACAGAACCTTTATTATGTTGGCGTGTTAAAAAATGAATAGTCAACAACATGGTTAACCTTTTAGTAGTAATTCTATTTTTCTTTTTCATGGAATTTGTGGCTTGGTTTTCCCACAAATACGTGATGCATGGCTTCATGTGGTTTTGGCATGAAAGCCACCACAGACCGCGCAAGGGCACTTTCGAACTGAACGATTTGTTCGGATTCATGTTTGCCATCCCATCGGCTTGGCTTATCGTTTTGGGTGCTGAGGCGTACGATTGGCGATTTTTCGCAGGTATTGGCATCGCCCTATATGGTTTAGCCTATTTTTTGGTGCACGATGTGTTTGTTCACCAACGCGTAAAATGGTTGCGTGTGGCCCGCTCTCGCTATTTCAAAGCGATGCGCAGAACCCATCATTTGCACCATGAAGTGCATTCCAAAGAAGGTGCAGAAGCCTTTGGATTTTTGTTTGTTCCAAAAAGATATATAAATAAATACGGTCGTGACTAAGTCGGTTATAGTTGTGGGTGCAGGCTTGGGTGGCTTGTCAACGGCCCTGCGATTGAGTTGTAAAGGTTACCAAGTAACCATGATTGAAAAGCAGGACATCCCCGGTGGAAGGCTTCATTTGTTGAAGAAAGATGGATTCACCTTTGATGTGGGACCCTCATTTTTCTCGATGAGTTATGAGTTCAAGGAACTCTTTGATTCCATTGGTGAGCCCATTCCGTTCGAATTGAACGAACTCAATCCGCTGTATACGGTGAACATGGCTGGTAGTAACCGCGTTTTTCAGATTTACAAGGATTTGGATCGATTGGCCGAGGAGTTCAAGGGCATCGAAAGTGATTTCGAAACCAAAGTGCGTGGATACCTGAAAGGGGCCAAAGAAATTTTTCATGATACGGAATACAAGATCATCAAGCGGAACTTCGATAACATCGTGTCTTATGCGCTGAGCATGGCCACGGTGCCAATGAAGCACTTACCAAAAATGTTCCGCACGTTTTGGGCTGAGTTGGAAAGACATTTTGAAAGTGAAGAGGTGAAAATCATCTTCTCATTGGTGGCTTTTTTCTTGGGTGCAACGCCGTTTAATACCCCAAGCGTTTACAACCTGTTGAATTATACAGAATTGCAGCACGATGGTTATTGGAATGTCAAAGGTGGCATGTACAAAATTGTGGAAGGCATCATGGGGTTGCTCGAGAAAAAGGGCGTAAAAATGATTTACAACACAGAAATTATGTCGGTTCAGCACAGTGCAGGCAAAATGGTTTCTGTGACAGATTCGAACGGACAGGTTTACCGTGCTGATTTGTTTGTCATCAATGCCGATGCGGCCTGGTTCCGTGGAAAGTTCTTGAACCGCGCCAAATTCACCGAGGAAAAACTCGACAAAATGGAGTGGACTTTGGCCCCGTTTACCATTTATTTGGGTGTGAAGGGCACCATTCCCGGGATTCATCACCACAATTACTACTTGGGTGATAATTTCCGTGCCTACGCCGATACCATCTTTAGAAGTACAGTGGCCCCAGAAAAGCCTTACTACTATGTGAATGTAGCGAGTAAGAGCAACCCGGATTGCGCGCCAGAAGGCTGTGAGAATTTGTTCATCCTTTGTCCCGTGCCTGATTTGCGTGTGAAACCCGATTGGAGCGACGCAACAAAATTGGTGGATGAAATCATCGAGGACTTGGGAAATCGTGTGAATTTCGACATCAAAAACAATATTCTTACGCAAGTTGTTTACACACCCAACGAGTGGCAAAAGATGTTTAACTTGTACAAGGGTAGTGGGTTAGGATTGGCGCACGGATTAAACCAAATCGGTGCACTGAGGCCAGCCAACAAAGACGAGAAGCTCAACAATGTATATTATGTTGGAGCAAGTACTCACCCCGGAACAGGTTTGCCCATTGTGGTCATCGGGTCGCGCTTAGTAACAGAAAGGATAGTAAATGAGCATTAAATTGTTTGACGATACCGCCATCGCGATGAGCCGCAAATTGGCGCTGAATTACAGCACCAGTTTCTCTTTGGGGATTCGTTTGTTGTCGAAAGACAGTCGTTGGGCTGTATTTTCTATTTACGGTTTCGTGCGCGTAGCAGATGAAATTGTGGATACCTTTCACGGATTCAACAAAGAGCGTCTGTTGGCTGATTTTAAAGCCCAAACCTACCAGTCCATGGAGGAATGCATAAGTACCAATCCCGTATTGCATGCATTTCAATTGGCAGCCAATCAGTTTGGTATTGGTAAAGATTTGATTGAGCCGTTCTTCAATTCCATGGAAGAAGACTTGGATACCAGCAGTCACAACGCAACGAGTTACTCGGAATACATCTACGGCAGCGCCGAAGTGGTTGGTTTGATGTGTTTGAAGGTGTTTTGCAATGGTAACGATGCGCAATACGAACAGTTGGTTCCATTCGCCCGCAGTTTGGGAGCGGCATTCCAAAAGGTGAATTTCCTGCGCGATATCCGGTCAGATGTCGACGAACGCGGACGTGTTTATTTTCCCGGTGTAGATTTTAATAAATTCACTGATGCCGATAAATATGAAATCATCCAGGATGTGAAAAAAGATTTTTCACACGCCTACAAGGGCATCGTTCAGTTGCCCGTGGGTTGCAGGTTGGGTGTTTACACAGCCTATATCTACTACCTGAAATTGTTGGAAAAGATCGAACGCACCACCGCAGTTGACATTTTGGAAAGCCGTGTGCGCATACCCAACTCCCAAAAAATCGCATTGTTGGCGAAGAGCTTCGTTCGCGAGAAATGGATGAGTGCCTAAGCGTAAGATTGGTTTGAGCGCCAGTTTTGCGCCATCACAATTTGCACTTGCCCAGTTGCAGTTGGTTTAACCAAACAACCATCCAAAAACTTCATCGATCCTTCCAAAGCTATGCACCTTGATTTTCCCCGTGAGTTCTTGGTTGAATTTGTTGTATTTGGAAATGACTATATCGGTGAATCCCAATTTTTCCGCCTCGGCGATGCGCTGTTCCACACGTTGAACCGCCCTTACTTCGCCGCTCAACCCAATTTCAGCCGAGAAAACGCATTTTGTTGGCAGGGGCTCTGAGTAGAAGCTGCTCATGATCGCCGCCATCAAAGCAAGGTCCAATGCGGGATCTTCCAAACGCAGTCCGCCAGCCAAATTCACAAAGACATCCTGCTGGCCCAGTTTGAAACCACATCGCTTTTCCAAAACAGCCAAAAGCATATTCAGCCTTCGCAAGTCGTAACCCGTAGCCGAGCGCTGGGGCGTACCATACACCGCGGTGCTTACCAAGGCTTGGGTTTCTAATAGCAATGGACGAACGCCCTCCAAAACGGCTGCAATACCGATGCCCGATAGTACTTCTTCGCGCTGCGCCAACCAAATTTCTGACGGGTTTTTCACGCCTTTCAATCCGCCGCCATGCATTTCATAGATGCCCAATTCTTGGGTGCTGCCAAATCGGTTTTTCAGGGTTCGGATGATGCGGTATGCATGGTGTCTGTCGCCCTCGAATTGAAGAACGGTATCGACCATGTGTTCCAAGATTTTTGGACCGGCGAGGTTGCCATCTTTGGTGATATGTCCCACCAAAAAAACGGGTACGTCATGCTCTTTGGCAAATTGCAGTAGTTGACCGGCACATTCTCGTATTTGCGATACGCTGCCTGGTGTGGCATCGAGTTGGTCTGTGTACAGGGTCTGTATCGAATCGATGATGAGCAGCTCGGGGGTGTCGTTGTCGAGTACGTTTTTGATGTTCTCAAGGAGGGTTTCAGTAAGTACCTCGCAATCGCTTTCGCCAAGGCCCAGTCGCTCTGCCCGCAGTTTGATTTGCGTTTCACTTTCTTCGCCCGAGACGTAAAGGGTTTTGGCGCTGGTTTGCAGGGCGATTTGCAGCAACAGAGTACTCTTTCCGATGCCGGGTTCACCGCCAAGCAGGATGACCGCGCCGGGTACCAATCCACCGCCCAATACCAAATTTAGCTCGTCGTCTGGAAGAATCAATCTCGCCGATTCGCTTGCTTCTATGGCACGCATGGCTTTGGGTTCCGCGATTTTGCGACCGCTTTTCTTCCAAGCTGTGGTTTGCTTGGTGGGCTTGATTTCTTCGATGAAGGTGTTCCATTCGCTACAGCCCGGACATTTGCCGATCCATTTGGGACTTTCGAATCCGCATGATTTGCAGAAAAAGGTGGTTTTGGCTTTGGTCATGGCGATTGAATCTATGGATTTGGGAATTTACAAAGATGCAGTAAGGGGATGAAATTTGTTTTAGAAACAATCTAAATAAGGTGGGAAATTCGGTGAAAGTTTTGTTAATTTTGTGGTGTTATGGAAAAAAGCTTAAACGACATCGTCACCATCTATGCGGAAGCTACGCCCAACCCTGAAAGCATGAAGTTTGTGTGCAACAAAATGTTGTTGCCAAACGACAGTGCAGATTTCAGAAATGCTGAAAATGCCGAAGAAGGTGGGGCATTGGTGAAAGCGTTGTTTGAGATGCCTTTCGTAAAAGGGGTGTTCATCATGAACAATTTTGTAAGTATTACCAAGAACGAAGACTACGAATGGTTTGATTTGATTCCTGACTTGCGCAATTTCTTTACAGAGTGGATCGAACAAGGGAAAGAAATCGTATCGCCCAAGACCCAACTTACCCCAGAGCAAGAAACCGAAATCGAACGGAAGATCCGCCAATTGTTGGAAGACCATGTTCGTCCTGCCGTTGAGATGGACGGTGGAGCCATTGATTTCAAGAGTTTTGTGGACGGCGTTGTTACCGTTCAAATGAAAGGTAGCTGCAGTGGCTGTCCGAGTAGTACCATGACCTTAAAGGCGGGCATTGAGAATTTGTTGAAGCGCATGGTGCCAGAAGTGGTTGCCGTTGAGGCAGAAGCAGTTTAATGCGATAATTGCCAAAAGGTTTTCGGCACATTGAATTTTTGCAAAGTGCTTGGGAATCACACAATTTTCAGACATATTTGCTTTTTATCGTTAGAAAGCAAAATCGACTATGTCCCAGTTAATACAAAAGCAAGATCCCAATTTCAAATCTCTTCATGAATTTTATGTAAATGCGGCCACCAAAATCCATTCGTTGGACCACCCGGTGATGTTCGCGAAAGAAAAGGGCGTTTGGGAGAAATATACCTATCAAGATGTTTTGGATGCAGTGGCCCAAATTGGGTCATGGCTGATGGAATTGGGGTTGGAAAAAGGCGATCGCGTGGCGATGGTCTTGGATAACTGTCCCGAATACTATTTTATTGATCAAACACTCCAGAAACTTGGATTGGTAAACGTATCCATTTACCCTACGTTGACCCATGAAGAAACCGCTTATATCTTGAATGATAGTGGTTCTAAAGTTTTGTTCGTTGGCAATGCCTTCTTGTTGAAGAAGTTTAAGAAAGTACAATCGGACTGTAACACGGTGATGAAGGTGGTTTGTATGCCATCAGATTTGGAGAGCGGCGCATTGTATACCGATTTTTCTTCTGTGCGGGTTGAAGGACAAGCACTTCGCGAAAAGCACGCAGCAGCGATTGAAGCACGGTTTGCGGCAGTTGAGAAAACGGATCTCTCTACATTTATTT
>SXGQ01411963.1_pt1 | contig 45709 bp, 43 predicted proteins | sample 3178371 | NCBI WGS metagenome assembly SXGQ01 (sample SAMN11356859, study PRJNA531348) | freshwater metagenome | isolation source: freshwater sample F1-20 | place: China: Fuxian Lake, Yuxi | collected 2017-12-25 | reverse complement strand
GTGTGTTTGTCGGAGCAGCAATGCTCCCTGCTGCGCCTCGGGCAGGTGTGTCCGAGGCGCAGACAGGAGCACTCATGCGTCCCGAGGGTCGATGGTCGAGTCCTCTGGCAGGTTGCGCCGCAGATCTTCCTTGGCCGCAGCCCACGCTTTAAACCCCGCCCGATCCAGTCGACGCTCAATCTCGTCGATTGGTAGTTTGCGGTGTAGGGAGAACGCCGCTTTGCCAAGACCACCCCCTTCGCCATCTTCGTCGGCCCCCAAGCAGGTCGACACTTCAAACAGGAACCTCCCGTTCTCTCGGCTAATGCGCACTGACAGTGCCTCTTTCTTTGCACTCATCCAATCCGTGGAAAAGTCCAGCCCCGACCTAATCGCCGTGACGAGGTCGCGCCAGACTTGGGGGTAGAAGTTTGACGGGCCCCACTTGACCCCGTCACCTGCAGGGGTTGGGAATCGGTGACGCTTTCTGGTGACGATTCTTGACGTCAAGAACCACTCGGTCTTTGAGGTGCGAGTGACCCTCGTCCGGTTTCGAGCGGCGACGGTTTCGATCCTCCGGTTCAGTTCGTCGAGCGTATCCGTTGCCTTTAGTCGTAGTGGTTGTGGGCCGTTGACGTCGAACTTGAGTCGGAGGGCATCCGCCATGAGTAGATGGTACTCGTCCAGCTTTTGCTTCGGCGCATGCCAGACGACGTAGTCTGCATCCACGTCCTCTACAACGGTCAGTCGAATGGTGCGTTGACGAGTCATTTCAGCACCTCCTGTTCGTAAAAGAATAAGACGCAGTTGAATTGGGGGAACCAGTACTCGGTGACGTCAGGCCGATCAACGATTGCGGCCTCCCATCGGTGCATCCCAATGCGCGAGAACACCTCGCGCAATGCCTCCTCTCGGGTGCCTAAGACCGATCCTCGGTTGACCCAACTATAGTTGGCTTGGTCGCCGAAAGTGTCTGTAAATTCGTAATCCCACGTTGCTTGGGTAGTATTCATGGTGTTTATTCGGGTAAAACGGAGCACTCTTCAACGACCCGTCGAATCTCGATGAGTCGGTAGTCGTCGCCTCGGGGCTTTAGGGTTTCACGTAGCTTGTGCGCTGCCTCAATGGCCTGCGCTTCAGTCGGATGGTCTGACGTCCAGTCGGAGTAAGCCCCCCGCAAAAAGACTTGGTATGCTATGACGTCGCGTCTGTATTCAAGGTTATCCATAGTGTGTGGGTGTGGTGCGTGGTTATTTAACGGGAGTGCGCAGCACCTCGGGGATTGCGAATGCCGTCCTCAGCAGTGCGTAGTCGAGCGGGTTGATGATCAGCACTGACCCCGTCTCCCCTTCGACGTCGTACTCGGGCTGGATCGCCCACCCCCGCAGGAATGCAATCGCGGTTTGCGTGTAACCGGAGTGCTCGTAGGAGTAAGGGATCACCTTGGAAACTCCGTATGCGGGGAGTGTCAGTTTGACCCGCGCCCCCCGTGTATTGGTCGGCCCGAGGTATTTGCAAAATACTGCGACTGCGTGTTTTATTTCGTTCGTGTTGTTGCTCATTGTTTTTGGTTTGTTTGTGTTTGATGGAGGATCTGCCCTCCCTGCTGCGCCCCCCGTGGAGAGGCGCAGACGGGAACTCAGAGGGTGCGTCGACGGACGTTGTACTGGTTCTCGGGCGAGCACACCCACGCCCCGAGACCTGCGCTGTACTCGGCAAACTCAGTGACCCCGCCCTCGCTTTTGGCGAGGGCAAGTGCTGCCTGCACCGCTCGGCGTTTTGAGCGAAACACTATGTCGGTCGGCTGCCCGTTGATTGTGATGCTGTATGTCATGGGGTGAGTAATGTACCGTGAGCGGCCGTGGGCCGCAATGGGCATGAGTGTCATAGTTCGGCATCGTTGCTCAGCCCCACTCGCAACCCGAGTGCGTAACTGGTGATCAAGAGCGCTCCGATCGAGAGCGCCTCCCATAATTCGAGGTCGAGGGTTCCCAGCGCCAGAGCATCGACGCAGGCGAGGATGATGCTGGCGGCCGCTATTGTTTGAGGTGTGGGTTTCATGGGTTTGGGTGGTTTGTGGTTTGGTTTGTGGGGTTAGACTGCGCGTTGTTTGCGGGACGCGAGCGGGGTTGCGTTTACACCCGACAACACGTCATCGAGCGCAACTGATACGGTGTTGAGGTCACGTGCGGCGCGACGGCATGCGGCATGGTCGAGTGCGTCCTGCAGGGATGCGTAGCCTCGGTCATGAGTGGCTAACCATGCCCCCGAGTTGTATGCCTCGCTGGTAAATGCCAGCCCAAGCACCCAATAGAACCCGTTGCGAAACACGATGCGCGACGGGTTGCGGGGGTTGCCCCACTCGTTAACCTCACCTCGACGAGCCTCGGACTCGGCCGACTCACGCACCTCGGCGCATTCGTGGACGAGAGCAGCGTCCTCGACTGATGCAGTGCGGGACAGGAGTCCGTTTTCGGGGTTGAGTTTGAGCAGGTTGTTTGCGAGTCGCACGATCTCGTCAAACGACCTCTCCCGCTCGACAAACGGGTGTTGAGCATGGTTGTGACCTACGTTTTGGGAGTCGCAGATCGTCTCGAGTACTGCCAGTGCGAACCGTTGCAGGTCGAGTGCGGTTGCGTCTACGGGTTTGATGGGTGTGGTTTTCATGGTTTTGGATTTTGGATTTTGAATTTAACTAACACTGAGCCTGCACAATACCATGTACCGTTGTGGGGTGCAATGGGTGTGTGTGTCATAACTCGGAACCCCGTGGGTTCCCTACTGCGCCCACCCCGTGGAGGGCGCAGACGGGAACCCACTAGAGTTTCTCAGCGAAGTCCCCCCACGTTGTGAGCCTGATCCTGTTCGACTTGTAGCAGTAGAGCAGGGTCGGTGAGTGTGTGTCTCCCGTGTTGATGTACAGTGCCGAGGGGCTATTAAACTCCCGCCCCTCAATGGTTTCGACCCCGTGGCCGCCGATCACCTCGTTGAGCGCTGACAGTAGTCTGTCAGGGTAGGAGGGTCGGTGATAACACGTTTTGAGCCAAGCGCTTGTGTCTGGAAACAGGGTTTCGTCCCACGTTTTAACCTCTTTGCGCAGTAGGGCGCGGACTAGTTTGGCTTGTTCAGTGGTCAGGCCGAGTTCGGCCTGCAGTCGTTGTGTGGACGGTGCGTTCATGGTGTGTTTGTGTTTGGGTTGGGGTTGGGTGTTTATGCTGTCAGCAGGACGTACAGATCCTCGGGATTCCCCTTCACCTTGCTCCAGAGGGATGCGGCCTGCTCGGGGGTGAGGTAGCTTGCAACGTCCTCCAGCGGGGCGAGGTGCAGACTCTGCGACCAGTACTGGTGGGGGTATTGCCCCAACCGTCCGTTGTCAGCGAAATAGTCGAGGTCGTCAGGGGGTGCGTACAGGTCTGCGATCTCCCGCACGTCAGGTACGAGTTCTACGAGGTCGCTGAGGTTGATTACGGTCATGGTTATTTGTCGCGTTTTCATATGTTGTTGGTTTTGGGTGTTTATGCTGTTAACAGGTTGTCGATGATGTATTTGGCTTCGCCGAGGGTGTGTGCAATCTGGATTGCGGGTTTCTTGGGGTCGGAATAGACCGACCAGTACGTTGAGTTAAGGGATGGGTCGCGCAACCAACGTTGGTCGAACGATTTAACTATGTACCCTCTGTACACGTAGTTCCCTTTGGATACCTTTTGGGTTTTGTATTTCATTGCTTGTTGGTGTTAGGGGCGGGTCGTTGAGACGACTGCCCGACTGAGGGTGATTGTGGTTTCGGCCTGACGGGTCTCTTCGTCGTCAGGGAGCCGCACCGTCACGAATGTGTCGTCGAACTGCTCAACCCTACCGGAATTGGTAATCCCGAACGCATTGCGCCAGTACACGGTCTGATCGAGTCGGAGGGGGGTCACGCTCTCCCTCAACCGGAGTGAGTACCGTTGTGCTCGCTCAGCGCTCGCAAACACGTGTTTACGGCTTGTGCTCTTGGTAGTTCCGTCATTCAACCGGAGGAGCACGTGGGTTTTGGTGACCTTCAGCACTCGGGCCGTTTGGTCATGCCAAAAAACGATCTGATCCAGTTCGACGTGGTCGGGAGTGCGGCCTTCCTCTGCGTGGAGGTTGTCAATTTCCCGTTGTGACAGAGGGTAGCGGATCTCTTGAACGCAGTAGAGTCCGTTGACCGAGTGCCAGATCCCATCGACTCGGGCGACGGGGCCAGTGGGGGTGTGGCGGAAGTCCGTTATGTTTTGTGTGTTCATGGTGTTGGTTTGCGGTGTGGGGCCCCGAGGGGCCCCGTGAGGTGCTATGCGATAAACAGTTCTACTTCAGCACCTAAGTGCTTGTTTGTGATCTGGTTTAACGAGTCGCGGAATTTGCGGGGGAATGTGCCAACGTAGATGAGTTGGAGGTTGGTGTGATTGAGTGCGATCAGTTTGAGCGGACGGTCATCAAGAACGGAGCAGAACGGGTCAAACACGTTTAGGGTGCGGCCATGCCGACCGAAATTGTGCAGGGTGTACACCGTGTTGTCGTCGTCGACGAGTGCCCCAGCAAAACCAACCCGAGGGTCACGCTCAGTGCGCTGGATGTGCTCCAGCGCCAAAGGACGGTTGTAGCTGAGATCGAGTCCGGCAACATGCACGGCCGTTGCCAGTGACGCGAATCTCCCAATGCCGATCGTATGCACCGCATTTCGATGGTCTTGGTCTTGGAACGTCAGTGCGAACTGGTGATCTCTCCGCAAAAACGGAACGTCCCTAAACGCCCAAGTCAGCGCCCTCTCGGCATAGTGTTGGTCAGCGGGGGTGCCGCTCTTGAGTGTGTCGAGGTACTGACTGCGTGCGGTTGCGGCCGTGGTGAGTTTGATCGATGTGGTGCTCATGATTTTGGATTTTGGATTTTTGATTTAACTAACACTGAGCCTGCATCCTCGCATGGGTTAGAATGGGTTGCAATGGAAATCTTTGTCATAACGCAAATCGCAGGGGCAGTGCTACTTAGCTGAGAATGGGCAGGTTTTGGGGTTTGGAAAAAGCGTGAAAGTGAGTGCGGGAGTGATGTTTGCGCATAAGTAGCAGAGGGAGACAGAGATGCGGGGAGTCTGAGTGCGTGGGTTTGAGTGTGATGGATGTGTGATGCTTCTTTTCGAGGACTACCATCACACACAAGTCGTTGAGGATGAGGCTTGTGATGCTTGTGATGCTTGTGATGCTTCTTTTTGTAAAAAGTATCAGGAATAGTGGGATGTGGCAGGGAGAGAGGGGGTTGTGCGGGAAGTTTGCGGAAAGTGTTTAAAAAACCAAAAAGAAGCATCACAAGCATCACAACGTTGAGGCTCAGGGGTTTAGAGTGTGATGGATGTGTGATGCTTCTCCGAAAGAAGCATCACAAGTTGACCTTTTCTCAACGGTTTCGCATTGTGTGTCATATGGAAGCTACTGAAAGAACACCTGTTTTTGTCGAGGCCATGACGCGATTCACGGCGGCCAACGGAGCAATCATGCGAGTGTGGTCTAGGCTGGACTCTGAAAGCGTTACAAGAGAGGATGTTGCAAGGGATTTGATGGACAAGTTTGCAACTCATCTTGAGAGGGATCGCGACTACACGGGAGACGAGTTGGCGTTGGCGGTTTTGCGGATGCGGGATGATATTACGGCCGTGGAAGTCGTTGATTCTCACGGGAATGGAGTGGTTTTGTATGGGGAGTGGTAGAGCATGAAAAAGAAGCGCACCAATAAGGCTGAAAGCCCCCAAAAGAAGCGTGGGCGGCCGAAGGGAGTGCCGAACAAGCTGACGGGAGAGATCAAGAGGGCACTGGCGCGTGCATTCAAGAAAGTGGGCGGGGTCAAGTATCTGGAGGCACTGGCGACCTCCGACCCACGGACGTTCTGCACGCTGCTAGGCAAGATTGTCCCGCAGGAGCGGGAGCAGACGGTCGGGGAGGCGGGGAGCGGCGGCCCCACCGTCATCAAACTCATCACCCGAGTGCCGGCATCCCCCGAACAACTCGGTGTGCTGAGAGTCGTAAACGGTGAATTATAAGCAACATGGAAGACAACGAATCAGACGACGGAGAAATCCTGTACGCAGACGGGCTGGATGCAGCATATATCGGCACTGCGCGCGTAGATGGCTTGGCAAGAGCGGTTTACAGCATGCGGGAGTGTGTGCTGACCTTGATGGCAAGTGAGGGTATGGAGTTTGACGAAGCGCTTGAGTATCTGGAGTTTAACACATTCCACGCCCACGTCGGGCCACGAACGCCAATCTTTCTGGAGGACATAGACCCAAATGCCTTCGATTGAGGCAGATATCGGATATCACCCGAGGGCATGGCAGGTCGAATGCCACATTGGGCTCAAACGGTTCTCTGTTCTGGTGTGTCATCGACGGGCAGGGAAGACGGTGATGGCCGGCGTGACCCTGCTCGATGCGGCGGGGGTGACGACCAAACCAATGGCACGGTACGTCTACCTCGCTCCGTTTCTGAAACAAGCCAAGGCAGTCGCTTGGGGGCCATACCTCAAACCACAACTCCAGAAGATCCCCGAAGTGAAGATTAACGAGGGGGAGTTGTGGGGTGAGCTCCCAAACGGAGCGAGAATCACGGTCTACGGTGCGGACAATCCAGACGCTCTCCGAGGCCTGTACATCGATGGGATCGTCATCGATGAGGTCGCTGACATGAAGCCCGAGGTGTGGGGCCAGATCATTCGGCCTGCACTAGCAGACCGGAACGGGTGGGCACTGTTTATCGGTACACCCAAAGGCCCAAACCTGTTCTCGGAGGTCTACCACAAGGCGAGGAAAGACCCTGACTGGTACACCAAACTCTACACCTACCGTGACACTGGATGCATCAAGCCAGAGGAGATTGAGTTGATGCGCAAAACCATGACCGAGAACCAGTTCCGTCAAGAGATGCTCTGCGATTTTGATGCGAGCAGCGATAATCAGTTGATTACCATCGACATAGCGCATGAGGCATCTGGAAAGCACATCCCCGAACAGGATTACGAGCATGCGCCTCGGATTCTCGGGGTCGACGTTGCCCGATACGGCGGAGACAGGTCGGTAATCTTTGGTAGACAAGGACTTGTGGCGCATCCCCCGCAAACTTACACCATGATTGACAACATGACGCTCGCAGGGAAAGTGGCAGAGCATTGGGTGGAGTGGAAACCGGATGCCGTTTTCATTGATGCAGGGCGTGGGGAAGGTGTGATTGACCGTTTGCGTCAACTTGGATTCTCGCCGATCCCCGTCGACTTTGGTGGGCGACCAAACAAGCCAACGTACCAGAACAAAAGGGCAGAAATGTGGTGGGACATGGCTGAATGGCTCAAAGCTGGAGCATCCATCCCTGATATCACTGAACTGAAGATTGATTTGTGCGGCCCGACGTACAGTTACGCCAATGCGGCGGGGAAACTTGAGTTGGAAAGCAAGGACGACATGCGAAAGCGTGGAATGTCTAGTCCTGACCTTGCTGACGCATTGGCGCTGACGTTTGCCCACCCCGTTCCAGCGACTCGGGGGCCGAGTGCGCTGATATCAATGCACACTGACAGAGCACACACTGAATATGACCCATTCGCCTGAGACAGAGATTGAGATAAAAGACCAAAGTGAGGCAGCGGACTATGTGCTGTCGGTGTTGGACAGCATTGGGCGAGCAGTGAATCAGGAAAGCGGCGTTGTGGATTACGAGGCGATTGAGAAAGCGCTTCTGAGCAACACCTCCAAGGAGTTGGTTCCTAACATCCAGATATCCCACCAGTTTTGCAGTGGCGTTTACATGCGCGAGATGCAGGCTCAGGCTGGAGCGTTAGTGCTTGGTCACGCCCACAACGAATCGTGTTTTAACATCATCCTAAAGGGCAGGATGCGAGTGTTGGTTGATGGCAGATTAATGGATGTGCAGGGGCCGTGTATCTTTAAGAGCGAGGCTGGATCCCGCAAATTAGGATACGTTCTTGAAGACCTGACTTGGATAAATGTGATTGCAAGCGAAACGACGGATGTCGAAGATATTGAAAAGCGCTTCATCAACAAATCGCCAACCTATTTGGAATGGGAAGCATCAAACCAACTGACTTAACTTATGGCTTGGGTAGCAACTGCAATCATCGTCGGATCTCTTATCACTGCTGGCACGTCTCTTTACGGGCAGAAACAGCAGCAGAAACAGGCTCAGCGCCAAATGGATCAGCAAAAGAGGATGGCGCAGGAAGAAGTGCGAATGAATGAAGAGCGAATTCAAGGGGAATCCATTCGTTCTGCAAACCGACAAGAGAGAGCGGCGATGGCTTCTTACGGAAGGTCAGACCAGATTGGAATGGGAGCAGGCGGAACAGATTTGGTTTCTGGATTGCTTGGTGGAGGCGGGATGACGCTTCTTGATAGCGAGCAGCAACGCAGCCGAGGGTCTCTTTTAGGCTCGTAAAATGGGTTTACGTTGGTTAAGCAAAGCCGTCAAAAAGGTCACCAGACCGGTTGGTGAGTTTTTTGAAGGCGCCGCTAAGACAATAAAATTTTTAGTCGCTCCATCTGCAGTGATGGGGCGAATAGATCCCGGCGGGAAGTTGGCTAGTTTGCTGATTGGCCCAAGGGGTGGAGAGATAGCCCGAAACCAAAATAAAGGCTCAAGAGACGAATCGCTTTTAGGTTCAGAGGATTATGCGCAAAGCAGAACGCCAGACCAGTATAGCGCAAGACAAGGGCAGGCTTTTGAGCGTGGGCAGTATGCGTCAGGAACGCCCGAATCCAGAACGATGATTGGAAGCAACACTCAAGAAGAGGAAATGCTTGGGTTGATGGAAGACCGTCGGCGCAGAGGAACCCTGTTAGGGGAATAGCATGGAGACAAAACGACAAAAACTTGAGCGGATGCGCAACGCATTAAGGCGTGAGCGTGAGTCATTTATGCCGCATTGGCGAGATTTGTCGGATTACGTGTTGCCACGCAGGTCTCGTTTTACTCTGTCCGAAAGAAACAGGGGCGACCGCAAAAATCAGAAAATCATCGACTCAACGGCAACCCTTGCTTCTCGCAATTTGCAGGCCGGTATGATGTCTGGGCTCACATCACCGGCCCGTCCTTGGTTCATGCTTTCAACGCCAGACCCAGAACTCTCAGAGTTTGGCCCAGTAAAGATGTGGCTGGACGACGTGACGCGACGGATGCGCACGATTTTTCTGAAGTCGAATTTGTATAACGCATTGCCGCTGCTTTACGGTGATGAAGGAGTGTTTGGGACTGCAGCAATGGCAGTTCTTGAAGATGAATCGGATGTAATCAGGTGCCACACATTCCCGATTGGGCAGTACTGTTTGTCGCAGAATTCTAGGTTGTCGATTGATACGTTCATGCGCGAGTACAGCATGACCGTTCGTCAGCTTGTTCAACAGTTCGGGAAAGACAACGTCACCAAGCGGACTCGGGATTTGTGGGACAACGGCAACTACGAGGAATGGATTGATGTCGCGCAACTTGTAATGCCAAACGAGGATTACAATCAGGGCAAGTTGCTTGCGAAATTCAAGAAATACGCATCCGTCTACTGGGAGGTTGGTGCCGAAGAAGATGAGGGGATGCTAAGCGAAAGCGGGTTTGATGAGTTTCCCATCATGGCTCCACGGTGGTCAGTCACCGGGGAGGACGTCTACGGGATGTCCCCGGGGATGGATGCGCTTGGGGATATCAAGCAACTCCAAGCGATGCAACGGAGGATGATCCAGTCGATTGATAAAATGGTGAATCCTCCAATGACGGCACCGATGTCATTGAGAAACCAAAAGGCTTCGCTTCTCCCCGGGGACATCACCTACGTCGATGGAAACCAAGGGCAGGCCGGGTTTAAACCGGCGCATGAAGTAAAGATGCCTCTTGGAGAGTTGCAGGTGCTGATTCAAGAGACGTCACAGAGGGTCAAAAAATGCTTCTACGAGGACTTGTTTTTGATGCTGGCAAACAGTGACCGGAGGCAGATTACTGCTCGCGAAATCGAAGAGCGTCACGAAGAGAAACTTCTGATGCTTGGCCCCGTTCTTGAGCGTCAGAATGAGGATTTGTTGGATCCGCTGATTGACCGGACGTTTGCAATGATGCTGCGTAGAGGGTTAATTCCACCTGCGCCTCCAGACATTGCCGGGCAGGAGTTGAAAGTTGAGTACGTGAGCATTATGGCTCAGGCTCAAAAACTTGTGGCGACTGCTGGCATTGAGCGCTTTGTTGGCTTTGCTGGAAATTTAGCGCAGGCATATCCTGAGATTCTCGACAAAATTGATTTAGACCAAGTCGTAGACGAATACGGCGACATGCTTGGTGTTCCACAGAAGATTGTGCGTCCAGATGAAGTTGTAATGCAGATGCGCAAACAACGCGCAATGGCAGCGCAAAGGCAGCAGATGGTTGATAATTTGACTCAGGCAGCGCAGGGAGCGAAGTTGCTCTCTGAGGCTGATACAACCCGAGAAAGCATGCTCAGTAGAGCATTACCACAGTAGACATATGGCAAACATAAATCCTGCAGCAATCAATGACGGGGCAAACACCGTAATCCGCGACACGGTCACGCAGCCAACTCGGGCGCAGGACGTAACTCCGAGCGATAGCACAACGTTTGCTCCATCAACGCTATACGTTGGCAATACGGGCAACGTAAGAGTCACTACAGCGGGGGGAGACACTGTCACCTTTCACGCTGTAACGCCGGGATTTTTTCCGGTCAGAGTAATCAAGGTTTTGAACACCAACACGACGGCATCACAGATCCTGCGACTGTTTAACGACTGATGGAAATCGATGTCTCAATCTCGGTAACATCTATTGGGGTTTTGCCTAAAGGCACATTCACGCCCCCTCCAACGTATTATTATCTCACGCCAGACGGTTTTTTCTATCGCACCCCAGATGGGTTTCGATACATCGTTCCATAACATATGCCAGACGTAACAGTTACATCAACGATTCATTCCTTTATGCAGTCGCCTGATGCGGCTGCAGCAAGGACTGCCATTAGCGCTGCAGCCAGCACTCATAGCCACATTGTTAACGATGTGACCGGCCTGCAAACTGCACTCGACGGAAAGTCGGCTACCGGTCACACGCATTCTGTCAGTGATGTCACCGGCCTAAGCACCACTCTTTCCGCTAAAGCTGACCTTGTTGGTGGGCTTGTTCCATCCAATCAACTTCCGTCGTATGTAGATGACGTTGTTGAGGTTACGACGCTGCCAGCAAGCGGCGATACTGGTAAAATTTACGTGCTGACGTCAGGTGGTGATGCCAACAAGATTTACCGCTGGAGCGGATCCCAGTTTATTGAAATCAGCGCATCAAGCGGAGGGGGCGGGTTGGCTACGCAAGTGCAGACGTACAGTACACCGGGCACTTACACGTGGACAAAGCCTGCAAATGCGGTTTATGTCGATGTGGTAGTTATTTCTGGCGGGGGCGGAGGCGCGGCTGGAAGAAAGGGCGGAACAGGCACTGCTGCGCCGGGAGGTGGCGGAGGCGCAGGAGGGTCGTATTCGGCAAGAGGGTTTGATGCGGCATTGCTTGGGGCATCAGAGGTAGTTGTTGTTGGAGGTGGAGGTGCTGGTGGGAGTGGTGTTACGGGCACTTCAGTTAACGGCCCGGCCGGGAATCCCGGGGGGAGTTCATCGTTTGGCACATGGATTCAAGTTTCCGGTGGAGGTGGGGCAGGAATTACGACTACATCCAGCGGCCCGGCCGGGTCGGCAGCGTCTGCTAGGGCAATGTTCCAAGGAACATCAGGCGCAAACGGAGGGACTGGAGCAGGTGCTTCTACAACAAGCGCTCTTGTAGGAGCAGGCGGAGGCGGGTCTGGAGGGGGGCTTACAGCAACAACCCCAAGTGGGGTTTCCGGTGGGAATGGAGGCACATGCTTGTCAACATGGTTTACCGGAGGGCTTGGCACGGGAGGGACAAGCAGCGTAAATGGCAACCCCGGGCCAAGTGTGACAGCAAATTCGCCATTATGTTCGGGCGGAGCAGGCGGAGGCGGGTCCAGCACTTTAGGTGATGGAGGGAACGGAGGGAACGGAGGGCTTTACGGTGGCGGAGGAGGTGGTGGCGGGGCTGCGCTTGATGGATCAACATTTTCTGGTTCGGGAGGAAACGGAGCGCCGGGGATTGTTGTTGTAACCACTTATTTCTAAGCGACCGCTTTTCAGAAACGAATGAATGCATCTGATCCCCAGCAAATTGCAGAGGTAGAAGGCAAGGCACGACGCAAGCGTGATCAGGACAACGCTGATTTGATTTCTGTTATGGAAACTCATGCGGGGCGGAGATTTGTTTGGAGGATACTTGAAAGCGCCGGTCTCTACAAATTGTCGTACACCGGCAACAGTGAAACATTTTTCAATGAAGGTCAGCGCAATATTGGGCTAAAACTGCTTTCAGACTTACTGAAAGTTGCTCCAGAAGAGTACGTTAGAATGACTCAGGAGTGCCAGTTAAAATAATGGTTTACTTTTGCGCTGGAGAGCTATTTTAAATCTATGCCAACCGAATCATCCGGGGGTCTCGAGGCTACACCAGCAGACTCCATGCAGCAGAATTCGCAGGCTCAGCAGGCGCAATCTGCACCGGCGCAACAGCAGGCTCAACAGTCTGCAGCGCAAGCCGGGCAGAATGCAAATGCCGGGAACGCGAATGCCCAACAACAAGAAGTAGATTACGTTTTCAATTTCCCTCGCGAGGAGGGCGTTGACGTTTCTTACTACGAAAGTTCCACGAAAGCCCTTGCCAAGGAACTTGGCTTATCAAAAGAGGCTGCGCAGAAGATCGTAGATCGTGACGTCCAAATGCGAGCAGAGGGAGAGAAGCGAATTGCAGCAATTGTTGAGGAGCAAAAAACCAAGTGGGCAGAGCAAACCCGAGCGGATAAAGAAGTTGGTGGGCAAAATCTCGATTCAGCATTAGGAAGCGCAAGAACGGTTCTTGATCGATTTGGGACTCCCGAATTCAAAAAAGAAATTAGCGAGTCTGGGTACGGCAACAACGTGGAGCTAATCCGCCTGTTGTCGCGCATTGGGAAAGCAATGAAGGAGGACGGATTTGTCCAAGCTCAGGCTGAGTCCCGAAGCTCTCGCAAAATAGCCGACCTGATGTACCCAAGCATGGCGGCCCAGCAAGAAAGTTAAAATATGGCTATTCTATCATCTAATGTCGCAACCCTTTCGGACATTGCCAAGCGCATTGACCCGGATGGGAAAATCCAAGCAATCGTAGAACTTCTGAAGCAGAACAATTCCATCCTTGATGGGATGCTCTGGAAGGAAGGGAACCTCCCGACTGGACACCGCACGACGGTTCGCACCGGGTTGCCTACGATTACTGCTCGCCGGTTGAACGAAGGTGTTATCCCTTCCAAATCAACCACGGCACAAATCGACGAACAGTGCGCAATGCTTGAGGCAATCTCGGAGTGCGACGTCGACCTTGTGCGGCTCAATGGAAATGACTCTGGATTCCGTTTATCGGAAGCAGGTGCGTTTGTTGAAGCAATGAACCAGTCGATGGCTCAGTACTTGTTCTACGGCAATGGGAACACCGCTCCCGAAGCGTTTACGGGGTTTGCTCCTCGCTACAACTCGCTAAGCGGAACCATTGGTCAGAACGTCCTGTCCGGGCCAAATCCGAGTGGCGCATCCGACAACACCAGTGTTTGGTTGATTGTTTGGGGCGAAAACACAATCCACGGCATTTACCCGAAAGGGTCGAAGGCTGGATTGACTCACGAAGATCTTGGTGAGCAACTGATTCAAACCGGCACTGGCATTGGAACCGGGCGCATGAAAGCGTTTGTTGACCGTTGGCAATGGAAGTGCGGGTTGGCAGTGCGTGATTGGCGCTATGCTGTTCGCATTGCAAACATCAACGTCGGGAATCTTGTGGCGGAGACCAGTGCCGCAGACTTGACCAAGCTGATGATTAAGGCAATCCACCGCATCCCGGCATTGGGTTCTGGCAGGGCAGTGTTTTATTGCAATCGGACTGTTCGCGAAATGCTCGACATCCAAGCCTTAACAAAGGCCGGGAATCAGCTTTCTATCGACAACTTCGATGGCAAGCCAATCACCAAATTCCGTGGAATCCCAATTGAAACGGTTGACCAAATCCTTGAGACCGAAGCGGCCGTATCATAATCACAGTAAAAATTAGAAAGAGAGGACACTCATATGGCTATCATTGATCGTCAAAATCTGTTTTCAGATGCTCAGGTGCTTGCTTCTGGTACGACTGCCAGCACCGACATTCTGGATCTTCAACCATTGTTTAGCAGCACCAACTTTGGCTCAAATACGGCCAGAGACTTGGGAGTTGGCGAGGACATCTACCTGCAGGTCAATGTGACCGGAGTCGCGGGTACATCTCCAACGCTAACCGTAGCGCTGCAGACAGATGACAACACGTCGTTTTCTTCAGCTACGACGTTGTTTACGTCTGCTGCAATCCCGCTTCCTTCTGCTGGGGGGCAAGTGTTGATTGTCGGCTTGCCTTATGGCGACTACGAGAAATACCTGCGCTTAAACTACACGGTTGGCGGGACTGGAAGTCCTACCGCAACCGTAAAGGCTGCGTTGGTGCGAGGCGTGACCGCTCAGAAGATTTACACTGATGCGATTGCTATCCGGTAATTATGTCTGATGGAATTCGCGTTAGAGTAATTCGCCCCGGCTTCATTCATAACGAACTGAAGCCGGTTGGATCCGAGTTCACGCTTTCAAACCCAGAAGGGTTTTCTAAAGTGTGGATGCAAAAAATCGACCCTGAGCCTGACGAAGACGACGGAATCGTCGACGGAGAGCTTGAGGCAGTTGCTTCTACGCGACGTCGCAGGCGTATTGCTCAGTAAATCTGTGAAAGGGGTGTCATGCCCCTCTTCCAACTGGCGGGTTCTTCACGCATAATGGCGAGGAACCCGCCTTTCTTTTTATGCCTATCAACAAAGTCAACATCTGCAACACGGCACTGTCCCGCATTGGAATCAGCAGTTTCATTACCGATATTGAAGAGAACTCGGTTGAGGCTGCCGCATGTCGAGTTGTTTACGACCAAAGCGTGGAGCGATTCTTGCGTGATTTCCATTGGCCTTTCGCAAAGGCGTATGCGGATTTGACGCTTGTTTTAGACGAGGATTCTACGTCTTGGAAAACGGATTGGGCGTACAGATACAGGTATCCAAATGCTGCAGTCGCAGTTCGGCGGATTGTGACGGCTATGGGGCGCAGGGAACCTGTTGCTGCCCCGTATTCAATCGGGCGCGACTCGGATGGAAAATTGATTTACACTGACGTTGAAAACGCAGTTGCAGAAATCACGCACAGAGAAACAGACCCGTCGCTTTTTGACCCCATGTTTGCAAGCGCTCTTTCATGGCACATTGCAGCCGAGATCTGCATGCCCTTGTCCGCTGCTGATAACTTTCGGAAACAAGCCATGCAGGGATTTGTCATGGATTTTGAGGCAGCAAAACGGATTGCAGCAAACGAAGACCAGTCTCTCCGAGACATTGACACTGAGTTTGTGAATTCAAGGTTTACTCCAACAATTGGAGGAGTGAATGATTTGGCAATCTTCCCAAGTGGGTTTAGCGTTGGGTAGTTATGGCAACGTCATTTGTCCAACGGTCATTTGCTGGAGGAGAAATTGCACCGGCGCTATATGCCCGAGCAGATCAAGCAAAGTACCAGTCTGGACTTGCTGAATGTGAAAACTTCATCGTTATGCGCCACGGTGGCGTATACAACCGTCCGGGGTTTGAGTACCTAAAAACAACCAACGCAAATGTTGGAGCATCTGCAAACAATACTCAACGACTATGGAAGTTTGTGTACAACGCAGACCACACCTACGTCCTGCTGTTTAGCCACAACAACATTGAGATATTCCGCAACGGATTTCAGCTTACCACGTTTACAGGTCAGCAACTGCTGATAACAACCCCATACACTGCAAGCCAGTTATCTGGCCTGCAGTTTGTCCAGTCAGGGAACGAGTTGACGATTGTCCATAAAAGCCATCCGCCAAAAGTTTTAAAAAGAATTGCGGTTAGCACTTGGGGTATTTCAACCAACGTTTTTACAACCACTGGCAGTACAACCGTTCAAGTGTCAAGCGCTGCCATGAGTCTCATTAAGGTTGGGATGGGGGTAAGTGCTACCAACATCCCTGCTGGAGCTACGGTTGTTTCAATCACAGACTCGATTCGGTTTGTGATGAGCATTCCAGCCACAAGCAACACAACCGGCACAGTGCTAACACTTTCGTTTAGCCCTATTACGTCGTTTACGTTGTCAGATCAACAAACAAGCCCCGGGGTTGCCCCTGTGGCCGGAGTTGCCATCAGTAACGGCACAGGTACTGCTACAGGCGGGGCTGCGACTACTGATGATATAAGCAAAGGAAAGTATGTTCGTTATTTAGTTACAGCGGCAGCGCAAGAAACATACGAAGAAAGCATTGCCGGTCCGACAAGTTCAGCCAACGGCAAATTGACATCAGGTACAACGTACAACAAAATTACGTGGACGACAGTGTCCGGTGCGGCCGAATACTACGTTTACAAATCTACTGCCAAGCAAAATTCGTTTGGCTACATTGGTGTTAGTCGCGGACTTGAGTTTGAGGACACCAATATTTCCCCGGACTATTCGGACACTCCCGCAATTGAAATTCCCATGTTCAGCGAAGGGAACTACCCCGGCTGCGTTGGCTTTTATCAGCAAAGGCAAATTTACGCTTCAACCGAAGCGGCTATTGAGAAGGTATGGATGTCTCGTTCTGGTTCGATTAAAAATTTCACTCGCTCCAGCCCGTTTAAAGACGACGACGGCATCACGTTTACAATTCAAGGCAGAGAGGTCTCGGAGGTTCGGCATGTCGTTGAAGTTGGCAGTTTGGTTATTCTCACAAGTTCTGGAGAATGGATTGCTGCAGGAGACCAAGACGGAGCAATCCGTCCGCAAGCAATCAATTTGAGGCAGCAGGGGTACGTTGGATCTGCAGAGATTCAACCCATTGTGATTGCAAACAACATCCTGTACGTGCAGGCCAGAAGAAATTCAGTCCGAGATTTTCGATATGACCTTCAAGTAGACGGATATGCAGGCCGAGACCTGACTGTTTTCGCGGCCCACTTGTTTGATGGCTATCAAATCAACAACTGGAGTTTCCAGCAAATCCCTCATTCGGTAGCATGGGTCATTCGTGACGACGGGGTGATGCTGGGCTTAACTTACGTCAAGGAGCATGAGATTGTAGCATGGCACAGGCACACTACAGACGGATTCTTTGAAGATGTTGTAAGCCTTCCCGAGGGAGATGTTGATGCGGTTTACGTCCTTGTTCGGCGCAACATAAATGGAACCGAGAAACGGTTTCTTGAGCGCATGTATCGTCGCCCCCCGGCTGATTTTGCAAACATCAAACTGAACTCCGTTTACCTTGATTGCGCCGGTACGTACAACGGATCCAATAAAATTGGAGCCCCATACGGGACAACAGATACTTCGGCAATCTCAATCACGTATGACAGGTCTGCTTTGTACGATCTGCAGACAAACGTCGAGCTCACCTCAAGCGCATCTTTGTTTACAACTAGCGACATTGGAAATGCGTTTGAGGTCTACGATGAATTCTTTGAGCGCACAGTTTCGTACCGGATAATACAGCGCAACAGTAGCACAAGCGTTACTTGCATTCCTTCATTTGCAAGAGTTTTGCCACCTCCAGTTCCCGGGGGCGTTGCGCCACTTCCACCGGAGCCAGAACCCATTACGACAACTGATTGGTATAGGGCAGTAGACACTTTAACTTTGCCGCATTTGGCTGGAAAAACAGTTTCGGCTTTGGCGGACGGGAACGTTCAATCAGGACTTGAAGTCGACCCTACCGGCGCAGTAACGCTACAGCGGACTGCTGTGTTTATTCACGTTGGCATCCCATACACCTCCAGAATCAAGACGTTATCGCTTGATTTGACTCAGCAAGAAACCCTGTCAGACAAGAAAAAGTTGATTAACAGGGTCAGTGTGTTTATCGAGTCGTCTCGGGGAATTTGGGCTTCTGGGGACGGCAAGAACTACACGGAATTCAAGCAGCGTGCGACCGAAAAATGGGGGGATGAAATTTACCTAAAAACAGGTATAATTGAAATCCCAACGGCCTCGACATGGGAGAAGCAAGGGCAAGTTGCAATTGAGCAACGAGATCCGCTCCCGCTTTCCGTCTTGTCAATTGTTCCACGGTTATCAACGTCTACCCAATAAGTTATGGCAGAAACATCAACAATGGCTGGATATGGTTCAATCGGGGCAAGCCTGATTGGGGCTGGATTCTCTGCTTACGCAAGCATTCAAGCGGGGAAGATGCAGCAGCAGATGTATGAACTCAACGCTTTGATTGGGAGGAAGCAGGGGGAGTATGCGATTGAGAAAGGGCAGATTCAAGAACAGGTAGTTCGATACAACACCAAGCAAACTATCGGGAAGCAGCGTGTCTCTTATGCCGCGCAGAACGTAGCGCTGGACGACGGGACTGCGCTTGAGATGCAAAAAGACGCAGCAAAATGGGGTGAAGTTGATGCGCTTCGGGTTCGCAACAATGCAGCAATGGAGGCGTGGGGATATCGACTGTCAGCAAATTCTCAGTCAATTCAAGGCAGTCTTGGGATGATGTCAGCATATGCGCAGGCGGGGGCGGCCGGGATTAGTGGTATTGCGCAATCGGGCCAGACATTGGCGTTGATGAAGAAGTAATCGGAGCACTGAATTCAAATGCCTACAGCACCAGTAGCGGGACCACAGGTACAACCCGGCCAAATGCCCGGGCCAATGCTAAACCCAAGCGCAGCAACTCCAGAGGCATTTGGGGCAGGGATTGGCAGGTCTATTCAACAGGCCGGGGGAGCCTTGCAGCAGATTTACCGGGAAGAGCAAGAAAAGGCCGACAACCTTGCCCTGACAGATGCCGTCTCAAAGGCATATCAAGCAGACACGAAGCACCGATATTCTGATGGGCAAGACGGAGGCATGGTCGGAATATCCGTAATGCAGGGGGACGACCTGTTTGCCAATGCGTCCAAGGTGGCGCAATCGTTTCAAAATGAACTTAACGGCATCTCCGAGACTTTAACACCTAACCAACGGTTGCGTTTTACTCAGGCCACGCAGTCAATACGTGGATCCTTTGAATCGTCAATGGCAGTCAGAATCGCTCAAGAGCGACAAAAGAAAGCGGAGGACGTATCAAAAAACGCTGTATTTTCAATTGGCAATAGCTTTGAGCAAAGAGCAGCAATGGAGCCAGACTCTCTTACTCCAATTGGTTTAAGAGAAGCCATTGAGGCAACAAAAGGAGCAGTAAGGATAAAGCACGATAATGCTCCCGCCAAACCGACTGAAGATGCTATTAAATTAGAGGAAAACAAAACCGCTCAAGAGTTTGCAGATAATATCTTGAAGGGTCTAATCGGCGCTAAAAGATTTTCGCAAGCGCAGGCTATGGTGGATGACGAATCTCTTGCAGAGACTTTTTCGGGTGCCGTAAGATCGTGGGCAATTGGGAGAGTCAAAGAACACAAGGAACAAGATGGATCCCGAGGAATTGGGCAGGGAATATGGGAGGATGCTGTTGCCTTGGTTAACGGATCCAAGGATGGGATTATTCCAGAAGTAGCTTCTGTTACTGCTCGCAAAGAAGCGCTCAAGAAGTTGGAGGCTGCATTGCCCGGGGAGCAGAACGCGCAAGCAAGAGCAAAGGCTAAGGCGCAAATTGAAGCAAACGCTGACAACGACTTCCAAATACGAAGACTTGAGCAATCAGCCATAATGGATGCTTTGACAAAGGAAATCATTAACGGATCCGCAACCTTCGACAGTGTCCGAAATAATTTTAGGTTTTCCCAATTGGGAGCCGACCAGCAAGCGAGATTGGCTGAAATATCAAATGCGCTGAATACACCGCCAACTGAGCAAAGGGATTTAAGGCTTCAGAATCTAAAGTCGCAATGGGAAAGCAACGCTATCCCAAGCAACGTGAAAGAAATAATTGCCCAATGGACACACATTCATGCTGCGTCTGTGCCGAACGTTAAGGAGTTGTTTGAGTCCAAGAGGCAGAATTCTGCCGACTGGATTATTGCTCAGTGGCTTTCTCCAAAGCTGAAAGAACTAAACAGTGCGAGCACTGATAAAGATTTCAAGGACAGGCAGATGGAGGTAGACCTTTTCTGGCCAAGAACTGCTAAAGAAATAGAGATTGTAGTCAATGCTCAGCAGGCACTCCAAAAGGAGTTGAAAAAGGAAGACCCGCTGCAGGAAGTCTATGCTAAAACTGCCAATTCCGTTGCCAAAGACAGTGCGGCATTGATGTACCCAGATGACGCTACAAAACGAAGAGAGGCTGAAGTAAAACTGTACGATCAATTATTGCGTTCCCAGAACACTGTTTTTGCGGAGAATATGCGAAAGCAACAAGCGGTGCCTGAGATGGAACTCAAAAAACTTGCTGCAAAAATTACAGTGGACGAGGCTTCAAAATCAAGATGGATTATAGACAAGACCTTATCGTTTGATGAAATCAATAATTTGCCTAAAGCAAAGCAAGAGGAGTTTATAAAAGATGCGTTTATTCCTTACGAAAAAATTAACGCTAACTTTCTAGGGGAAGTGCTGGATCGTTTAAAAGATCTCGAAGTGACAAACCCAAGTAAAAAGCAAATCGAAAAAATGGCGTTTGATTTATGGATGAACGCAAAACAAAAGGCACGGCCTACAACTAGATTTGGTAAGTAATGGATTCAACTTTTAATGCTGTTGACGGGGAGGGATTGTCTCTTAAATCTCTTAGCGAGAGCAAGGCGAATGCGCTTCGCCTGATGATGACAAGCGCAACATCTACGGATCCAAAGCAGCATGCCGCAGACGTGAATATTGCCAGACGGCTTTCCGTCCCCCCGGCAATGGTAGCAGAACTTGCTCCCGAGGATAAAAATCTTCCCCGAGCAATCGATTACAAGTCTCTGGCAGAAAATTTCCCTAAAACGTCAGAGTACCTACTGAATCCTGACCACGCTAAAATTTCTCAAAACGACCTTGAGTCAATGATGCTCATTGAGCAGCGATTGAGGGAGTTTGATCCAGAGGAGAACGGACTGTTCGACAAGAAAACAAGAGGCAAGGTTATAGATTATCTGAAAGAGCAGGGGTATGAGATTGATGTTTCTCCCAAGACAGTTTCTGCAAAGCCTTCGTTTTACGACTCTTCGCCTGATGTCCCTATCCCCGGCATTTCATTTCCGACTGAACCTCCAGTTGAGACGGACAAAAAACTTGATCTGCCTCCAAATCCTCGCGGGTGGATTGATGCCTTGGTTGAGGGACAGCAAAAAGGGAAAGCAATCCCATATCTGTCAGCGGCTGCGGATCTGCCTGAGCTTTCTCGGTTACAGCAAATTGCATCCAGATCAGAGTCTGGCAGCATGACAGACGACGACTGGGCTTTCTTGCTAAAGCAGGACAATGAAGTTCGCCGGGGGTCTTCACGATCGGCAAGGGTTGTGGACATTTTGGCAAATCTTCCAGCATTTGCCGGTGAGATAGGTACGTCTTTAGGGGTCGGAACTGCGGCAGGAACAGCAGCAAAAGCAGGTCTTAAAGGCACGATGCTTGGAATGCGGAAGAGCATGTCCAAGGCGTTTAGCGCTACGGCTGCCAAGAAGATGCTTCGGTCGGGTAGCTACCGGGTTGGATCCACGCTTATTTCAAGTGGAGCCAAAGTTGCAGCAATGACAGCAACTGGAGGCAGCGCTCGCGTTGCTGTTGAAACTTACAGGAGGCAACTCCCTCAATTCAAAGGGTTGACCGACCAACAGGTTGAAGAGGAAGCGGTCAAACTCAATGCTGTCTTCAAAGAAACTCAAGAGTCGTTTCTGCAGTCGCTTGGCCGGGCGTATGGCGAGCAGTACATCGAGATTGCGACGGAAATGCTTGGGGGAAGAATCAGCAAGGGGTACGACAAACTGTTTGAAGCAACTGGTGTCAGTGGCTTTATGTCAGCAATCGCTGCTCGTTACCTTAAATTCAACCCGACAAAAACGCTTTCGCAGTTTCGCAGGGAGTTAGGGCTTCAAGGCGTTGGATGGGATGGGCCATTGACTGAATGGACAGAAGAGCGCATTGGAGGTTTGACTCGGGTTATTCTTGGTTGGGAAAAAGCCGGGATTGATACTGAGCAATGGGTTGATGAGGCTATTGCGTTTTCAATAACCGGCGGGATTTCATATGCGCCAGCAGTAATTCAGTCCTATCGAAACGCAGTTGGTGCAGCGGCATACGCTCAGGCTCAGGTCGAGCATGTGCAGGCGTTAGCGAACGGAGTGGCAAACACCGAAACGCCACAGTTGGTTCCAAATCTTCAAGCGCTGCAGGCGCAGATGGCTGCAGAAGCCGGGCCGGTGAGCACGGTGTATTTCCCGGTTGATGCATGGAACCAGTACTGGGAGTCAAAAGGCGAGAGCGGGAGGCAGCAGGCAATCAACCTTGGCATCGATCCGCGATTTTACGATCAGCTTGTCTCTAACAACAAGGGGCAGGATTTGCCGGTTGAAATTGGCAAATACATTGAATTCATTATCCCGACCGAACATGGGCAGCCATTGTCTGACATCGTGCGGTTTGGGGAAAGCGCTCCGAACGTAACTGAACTCAAGCAGATTGTTGAAGAGCAGATGCGTACCTACGGGACGCTATCTGGCTTGATGCAGAGTCGGGTTAGCTTGGAGCAAGAGCAGGAAAACCTGCAAAAGGAAACAGAAAAGCTAAAGGCTGATCTTGCTGCGTTGGTGCAAGATATAGCAACCGTTGCAAGCCCGGAATCTATTGCTGCGCTGCAGGCCGGGGTTGATGCCGCTGCAAGCGACGAAGAGAAAGCAAAGGCGCAAGAGGCGTTGGCTGCAGTAGCGGGAATGCCTGCTCAGGCGCAGCAGATGCGGGACAAACTTCTTGAGAACACGGAGAAAATCAAACAACTCAACGCTGAGTTGAGCGAATTGAGAAAGCAGGAACTGTCGTTTTCGCAGGCAAATATCAGTGATGCCCCCGAAACAAAAGCGCTCGCCAATCAGATTTTTAAAGAGTTGCAGGCTGCGTTTGCTCCAATCAATCAAAACCTCTCAAAGAGCACTCGCATCAAAGAGTCGACGCTTCGATTGAATGCAGCAATGGCCGCCAGAATGGTTTCGACACTGGCAGATAGGGCCGGGATAAGTGTCCCGGAGTTTACGGATCGATTCGCGTTGAGATTCACTTCATCTGGCCTTGCGGTGCCTGTTGGGAGAGAGCAGTTGGCCCAGTCGCGAGTTTCTCAGCATGAGACTGACTACGCTCGCGCCATTGAGGCAAATGATATGCCAGCAGCACAGCAGATTGTTGATGCAGTTGCTGCAGTTGCTGGTGTCAAGGAGCAGATGCCTCCGGTTGCGTTTAACGAGAATGGGCAGGCGCAAACACTGGCAGAACGGTTTGGCGCAGAGACAGTGAGGAAGTACACCTCTATGCATTTGCGTGGGGCTTATCAGGGATTCACTTACTCGCAGGAGATGATGGTAGGGAACAACTCTGGGAGTGTTCTTGCACCGTTAATCAACGCCCCGCTTTGGGTTAAGATGCAGTTTGATAGTGAGGTGCGAGTGGCTTATCAGGAACCCGGAACCGGGAATGACCTGCTTGCTGATGCGTTTGGGTTGACTCTAGCCGAAGGGATTGTTGCTCCATCTGCCTACGTCAACCAGTCTGGCTCACTTGAAATCAATCCAAGTGGGCAGTTGGTCTTGAAGCCGAAAGCAGCGGCGGAGTTTGATCAGCCTGACTGGTCTGCTCAGATTGAAGCGTCTCGGGAGGCACTGCCAAATGAGACTATCAGGTCAATTGTTGAGGACGGATTGCACCCCGAACTCGGTGCGGCAAGGCAGTCTGTTGCTGACGCAAAGGCGGACTTAAAAACGCAGCCGAAAGATAAAAAGCAGGATGCGAAAGCCGCATTGGCAAACCTTGAGGCAAAGTTGGCAAGCCTAGAAAAGGAACTTCAACCGGCAATCAGAAGAGGCATCAAAACTCTGGTCGAGCGCAACCAAGTCGAATCGTCCAAGACCCGAGAGTTGCAGGCAGCGATTGCAAAAGCCAACGCTGAACTTGCCGCAAAATTACCAGAAGAAAAAGAAGCCAAGAAAACCATCAAGGCTCAAATCGCGGCCTTGGAAAATGACCTGATTGAGGCTCAAGGTGCCATAAAGCCAAAGGGGCAAATCGTATTTCTGACTCGGTCAAGCGCCCGGCTAAAAGCATACGCACTTGCGCACGGAATCATCCAGCAGCAGGAAGCGGTTTCGGGGCACGTTGCAATCCGGTTGGGCCAAAACGCCACAGAGGAAGAACGGCAAAATGCGGCTGGAATATCCGTGTCGTATGGCCGCCCACTAAACGAAACTGAGATTGTAATCCTTTTCAGAGAGGCAAAGAGCATCCTTGGTGCTGCCCAAGCAGGAAGTATTGGGTATTTTCCGACCGCAACCGGGTACAAGCTCATTAACTTTGGAGCCGACCAAGATTTATACCAGCAGTTCCTCAATCGGATTCATGCGCTGAACCTGCTTTTGCCTTCACAGATTTGCTTTTTCAATCTGAACTGGGATCTTGGGATTTATGAAACTAACGCCAGAACTGCAACAGGCATTCCGAACTTCGAGCAAAAACTTCGACAATCCGGTTTTTGGACTGAATTCCTCGCAGTTCGTGATCGGATCGAGCCTCGCCTCAATAGCATCACGACTCTCTGGAAAGCCCGAGCAGACCTTGCCCAATCAGCAGGCGGAATCTCAAACGATGCTGCGTGGAAATCAGCCCTTGAGCAAACCGGCGGAACCGCAAACATCTCAAGAACTCCCCTAGCAGGGACTCCCGTCCTGACGATTTCTTCTGCTGAAGACATCTCGACGCTTATGGCGGGATTCTTGCAGCAGAATCCAAATGCAAAGCCAGAGGACATTGCGGATGCCCAAGCGAAGTTAATTCGCCTCGACGCTTACCAAGCAGTCGAAAATCAAGAGCAGGCGGAAGGGAGGACTAGGGCAGACGAACGCAAAAAGCGAGTCGAACTGCTTGCTCAAGTTGCCCTTAGCAAAATCCAAGGCATGACGTTTTTGCCAGAAGCCATTCGGCTTTCAATGGCAGACATCTCTATTGGCCGGGCAGGGCAACAACAGAAGATGGATGGGGTCATGCAGTTCTTGATTTGGGCAGAAACCCAAATCGGAGACGCTATCGGCAAGTCGGATCCGTCAACGCTGACAGCAGAGGAAAAGCAGAAGGTTGCTGATGCGCTTTACTACTTCACGTTGGCAAGGCTTGCGGCGAAGCAGGCATCCGGGGTTGATTGGTATTTGGCTGCCGTCCAAGCGTCGATGGCAATCGTACACAACATCCATCCCGAATTAAGGGACGACCGGAACCTTGAGCGATTGTACAAAGCCCTCATTGCGATTACTTCTCAGGGGCAGAAAGTTGAGCAGAATTTCGTTTACGCTGACGTCGTTTACAGGTTTTTCCAGCAAAACGGGAAACTCCCTGACCTTGTTACATTCGGGGGCAAAAGTCGCGGACAAATCCAGAACAACTTAATCAAACTGCAAAACCTCATCAATTCAAGAGGGTTGGCTGCAGCGATGGATTTGCTTGGGGAAAGCATGCGGACAAAAGAGGTGGACGCTTTGTTTAGCGAGGTCTTGCCGCTTGAGGCTGCAAAAGGGAAAAAGAAAAACCTAGTTGCTGGAGAGCTAGGCCAGACAATGGTGCGTGGGGCAATGATGCTTGGCCCGAAAATTGGGTCGTTCTTTGGGAACCTGCAGTTCCTGTTTGATAGCGTCACGATGGATTTGTGGTTCACGCGAACCATTCAGCGGATCCTTGGCCGACCGTTTGGGATTACCGTTGGAGACCAAAAAGCTGACGGCAAGTACACGGGGTTAAAGGGTTCGCTGAGCCGGTTGCTGGCGGCCATGTATGAGAAGGAAAAGGTGGCAAAAGCGGCGACTCCTGAGCAGCGTAAGAATCTGGCCCAAGCGCTTGCTGAAGCTAGAAAAGCGCTGCGCGATGCCACCGAAACCAAGAAGAAACTTACTGACGAAGAAAAGAAAAAGCTGAAGCGAGCGGAGTACTATGCCGAGTATGCTTTGTCTGAGATTGAGTGGACGGCAGAGGACAGGAGCGTCGTTAAGGAAATTGAGAAATTCCTAAAAACGCCGACAGCAAATATCGGAGACCGGCAAACGCAGATTGCTCCAATGCTGGCGCGAACGCTTTCCTACACTGGAGAGGTTCATCGAAAATTTGCGGCGGACGGTTTTGTTTTGAAGACTACGTTCAATCGTGCAGCCAAGACGATTGATGAAGATCTGACAAAGGGACAGGAAGCCCCAACGTCAGGAGAGTACCGAAATTCTGTCCGCGAAATTATCGACATGCTGCGCACACGTCTGAAAGCGGATGGCATCGACTTAGAGAACGCAGACCTGCAGGCAGTATTGTGGTATGGAGAAAAGGACTTGTACTGGATGTTTGGTGTAGCGGACGCTGCTGAGGGGCAAGACTACGCATATTCGGCCGCGCATCTGTATGCGGAAAAGTTGATGAATAGGCAGCGTCCGCACCAGCAGTTGGTCGGGCACACTGGCATACCGGGGGACATTGAGCGATTCTCTGCAAAAACAACTGACGCTGTAAGCGATGACAGTGAAGCGGAGGATGCAGTTGACTTGGTTAAACTGACTCAGCGCACAAAGCGCAGTCGAGACCCCGTGTTGCAGCAAGCAGCGCTAGACTTACAGGCAGGCGCAATTACTGACCGGGAATATCAGGACATGGTTCGCTCGCGTTCCCCTATGGGCGAGTTTGACGAGGTGCCAGTCCCGGCAACAAACGAAGAAATGGCATACGGGTTGGGAGAACGTCCGTTAAGGGCAGGGGAACCAACTCTAAAGAAAGACTTGATAGTTGCTCCCGAAAGCATTGGGCGAAGGATTATTGAGTCCCGGCTAGACATCCCGGCGTATGACGAACGTGGAATCTGGATTGTGTCGCTGCACGAAGACACTGGGCCGTTGCGGGAAGACTTCAGAAAGGCAGGCCCAATTTTAGGGTACTCTGCAGCAGTGCATTTGCGGGGAGTTGAATTCCGCACCAGTCAAAAAGCAGCGCTTAAGATTGCGGCCGGGGCTCCAAAAAGCACCATTGCGACAATGCGTGGAGAGAATGTGACGCAGTCGGTGGACGCTACATATCAAATGGCTCAGGCGGCCATGAATGATCCCGAGTGGGTTGAAGTCGGATTCAACCCAATCCGTTCATCCATGTTTTATCGCAAAGACAATGGGGCGCCGGTAACAGATGCTGCTGAAATCTTGCAGGTCGGCGGGATGGTGCTGGCTAAGAATCCTACAGCAAACGATAGCGTTGTAAGGCTTTACCAATTGGCTTGGCATTTTTCCACAGAGAGTTTCAACAAGTTTGCCGCTCACCACTCGTCTGATACCGGCGGATTGGGATGGGGGCTATTGTTTTCAAACAGCAAGGAAATGGCTTTGTTGTACGGGGAACTGAAAGCCAGAGAGCAGGGCATCGAAGGGCAGAAGTACGCAGAGTACGCTGTCGACATTCCAGACAACGACAAACTACTTAACATCGACGTCAAATTTGATGAGCAACCAGAGGCAGTTAAGCAGGCGTTCTTGTCATCCGACCTAAGCCAGTTTGACACTGCAACTCAGATAATCCTCAAGCAGTTCAGATCCGGGATGATTAAAGGACGGGTCATGCTTTCCAAGTTGGCAGGGAAAACAAGCAGCGAGGGGGTGTATCTGGCACTGGCTGGAGTTTCGACGGAGGCGGCCGCGAGGCAGGCATCAATGACTCTGAAAGCACTAGGGATTCCGGGGCGGGTCTCAAATCGCAAAGGCATTAATGAGTTTTTGATTTGGGACGACGTTGCTGTTGCAGTAGCGAATCGAATCCAGCAGGAAGAGCAATCGAGCTATCGTGGGTACTTGGCTTTCTATCCAACTCAGCGAGGAATGCCTGCGCGAAAGTTTGAAGTCAGGTTATTTAAAGATGCAGATGTGGCGACCGTGATGCACGAAATGATGCATTACTATCTTGAGGCATTGGGCGACCTAGCAGCGTCTGATAGCGCTACGGATGAGGTGAAGGCTGAAATGGCTACAGTCGTTAAATGGTGGCAGCGTCGACCCGACAACATACGCAAGATAGCGGCGAATCTGGCGATGCAGCAAATGCCAGAAGTAGCAAATTCGATTCTGTTGATGACCGATCAGGAAATCGTGAATGCGCTTGAGCACTGGAGGCTTGTGACCCCCATTCACAAGATGCTTGGTTTTGCGGGGCATGAGTTACTGGCTGAAAACTGGGAGGCATACCTTCTTGAGGGTAAAGCACCCGTTGAAGAGGTTCAGCCAATGTTTCAGCGGTTCAAAAAGTGGATGATTTCTGTCTACAAATCAATTGCCGGGATCCCGACTCTTGGGCAAGGAGACATTAGTTTATCTGACGACATCCGAGGATTCTTTGACAAGGTCGTTGCCACGGAGACCGAAATCAAAGCGGCAGAGCAGAGAGAGCGAGTTGAGCCAATGTTCGCCACAAAACCGGCCGACATGCCTGATGCGGTCTGGAACGAATACAAGAAGTTTGTCGAAAAAGCCTCTGAGAAAGCTAGGGAGTTGCTTGGTGCTGAGATTATGCGGTCTGAGCGAGCGCTGCTTAAAAAGCAGAGAGCGGCGTATCGCGAGCAGAAAGAAGCCGAAATCAGAAAGCAACTGGAGAGTCGCTCAGATTACCTTGCTCTCTACATTTTGCGCACTGGTCGCACTCCTGATGGCAAGGAACTGCAACCTCCTCTTCAGCCATTCAAGTTAGACAAGGCAACGCTTGAGGGGATTTACTGGAGGAACACAGACAAGCCAACCATGAAACGGTTGCGCGACCTCGGTGTCTATAGCGCTGAAAACGGAGTTACCCCTGATCAGGCAGCGGAGATACTCGGCTTCAGTTCTGGAGAAGAACTTATCAACACTCTTCTGGCAATTCGGCCTTTGGCGGAGGTGCTTAAAGAACAGGTCGACGCTGAAGTCGAAGCCCTATTTGGGTCTATGCTGGACAACCCGGAAGCGCTTGCAGAGGCTGCGTCAGAGGCAATCAGAAATGAGTTTAGGCAGGATGTGATTGCGCTTGAAATGGCCGAGTTGCAGCGTGTTATCCGTCAGGACAAGAAAGCGCTCAGGCGGATTTTAAATGGCACTCCACGTCCCCTTGGTATCATTGCAGCGAGGATTATTGCAGGGACAGAAACAGAAGCGGACGCTGCCATTTCCCTCTTGGGTAGTTACAAACTGCTCAAACAATTGGCTGAGCAGCAAGCAGCACAGATGCTAGGCAAGATGCGCCTGCGTGATATCAAGCCCGGGCAGTACGCTGCAGCGGCGAAAAGAAATGCGCAGGCAGCCACTCGATATGCTGCCAAAGGGCAATACATTGAGGCTTTGGGTGCGAAAGAAGCGGAACTGGCAAACACGGCACTGCACAGCATGGCAGTGGATCTGCGGAAGAACGCAGACAAGCAGGCAGACTGGTTGGAGTCGCGAAACAAAGAGTCGGCTCAGGCTAAACTCGGCCTTGCAGGAGGTTCGTTCCAAGATCAAATGAATGCGCTTTTGGAGCGTTTCAATTTCCGACCAATACCGCTAGTCGAGGTAGATCGTAGAGTCAAACTGCGCGAATGGATTGAGTCGCAGAAAGCACAGGGTTACACGGTGGATGTGTCGGACGCAGTGCTTGACGATGCATATCGGAAAGACTTTAGGGATATGACTCCGGGGGAGTTGAAAGATGTTTTTGACCTCGCAAAACAGATATACCATCTGGCGAAGGAAGCGCTTGAAATCAAAATTGGCAACGAGAAGCGAGAATTTAAAGAGTTGGTGGAGACGCTGACGGCAACAATCAGCGGCAACAAAAAAGCAAAGCCTCGTCCGGTTGGAGCGCTAAATAAATCCGAGAGACTTGCTGCTCGCATTGCAAGCCAGTTCGGGTCGATGCGCAAGTTGGCATCGTTGATTCGTGAGCTTGATGGGTTTAGGGAATCGGGGCCGCTGTATTGGGCTTTCATGGATCCAATCAATCAGGCCGGGAACGAAGAAGCCCGACTCCGTGAAGATGCGTTGGTTCGTTTGAAAAAACTCTTCGATGCTTACAGCAAGCAGGAACGCTCAGAAATGACTGTCCGAAAAAATGTTGTAGTGAACGGGAAGTCGTTTTCGTTGTCGAAGGAAGACGTTTTGAGTATGGCCTTGAACTGGGGGAACGAGTTGTCGCGTCAAAGGCTAGTCGATGGAAACATCGTGTGGACACAGGCAGACGTGGAAGCGATTTTGGCTACGCTCTCAAAACGGGATTGGGATTTCGTCCAGTCGGTTTGGGACATGATTCATTCGTATTGGCCGAGCATCGTTGAAAAGCAAAAACGTGTGTACGGGATTGCTCCTGAGCCTGTTGAGCCAGCAATTGTCACCACCGCTTTCGGCGTGTATCGCGGAGGGTACTACCCGCTGAAATACAGGGGCTTGGCAAGCCAGTTTGAAACTGAAGATGACGCTGCCAAGGCAATGGTCGCGGGGTCAGTGTCGGCCATTACTACTAAGAGAGGGTTCCTGATTAACCGGCTTGAGCGGGTAGAACGAGAAGTGAGACTTGGATTTGACGTTATTCACACGCACTTGAATGAGGTTATCCATGATCTCACGCACCATGAGATGCTCATTCAAACATCCCGTATTTTGCGCGACAGGAATGTCGCTGCTGCAATCGAGGCTTATTATGGGCAGGATGTTCTGTACACAATTCAAAGCCTGTTGAAGCAAATTGCAATTGGCGACACGCATGGGACGGAGCATGGGTCGATGCTCTACAGGTTCCTTCGCAACGGGGCTCAAACGTCGATTATGGGATTCAACCTAATGACGTCGCTACAGCAGGTTTTTGGCCTAAGTCAAAGCATCAGCCGAGTTGGGGCCATGCCGCTGCTTAAAGCGGCAGCCCGGTGGCTAACTTCAGCAAGCAAAGCCGAGAACACGATAGAATGGGTACACTCGCAGTCCACGCTAATGCGGATGCGGTCGAAGACGCAGGATCGTGAACTGAACGAGATATACAACACCATCAACCCGGACTCGCGGAGGGAAATACAAGCGGCGTTTTACTACCTGATTGTTAAGGGGCAACAACTTGCGGACATTCCGACATGGTTGGCAGCCTACGACAACGCATTGAATGACGGGGCTTCAGAAAAACAAGCGGCAGCGCTTGCTGACCAAGCAGTCATCGACACGCAGGGGTCAGGGATGGTCAAAGATTTGGCGCTTTCGCAGCAAGGCAATTCGTTTCAGCGCCTGTTCACGTTGTTCTATTCGTATTTCTCAGCCACCTACAACTTGAACGTTGAGACAATCAAAGGCATTCAAGTTAAAGGCAAGGGGGAGATTGGCAGGGCAATGGTAGACCTCCTTATTCTCAACTCCTTACCCGTCGCAATCACCCTGCTGGTAAATATGGCGCTTGGGCGTTACGGGGAAGACGAGGACTTACTCAAGCGTCTGGCCAAAGACCAGTTTGCGTTCCTTCTCAACCAAAGTTTGTTTACCCGTGAATTCATTGGGATTCTTGAACAAAGAGGGTACGAAGGCCCGGCCGGACTGAGACCAATCGGAGATGTATATCGACTAGCAAACGCAGTCTCAGCGTCGGTTAAAAACGAGGAGGTCAGTAGATCCGCCTTGGTCGAACTGAACCGGGTTGCTGGAGTTTTGTTTCATTATCCAGCAGTTCAGTTGCAACGAACTGTTGAAGGCGCGAAAGCGCTGTGGGAGGGTAACACCAGAAACCCATTGGTGTTACTCCGAGGCCCGACAAAAGAAGAACGCGAATAATATGAGTGTCCCGAGCATTATCTCCAAAGCAAGCCACGTCTACAACGGCACTACCCGCACGTTTGATTTCAATTTCCGCATTGTTTCACAAGACGACCTTTACGTTTCTGTAGACACAGTTCCTCTTACAAGGGGAACTGACTACAGCGTGAGTGGCGTTAACTTTTACGAGGGCGGGTCGATTACCATTGCATCAGGCTACGCTCTTACAAACGGGGCAGCGGTACTGATTCGCAGGAAGGTTGCGGCGTACACGCAAGAGACAGTCTTCAGAAATCAAGGCGCTTTTTACGCTGAAAGCGTTGAGGATGCGCTAGATAAACTGACGATGATGTCGCAGGAGTTGAAACTCAAAAGCGACTTGCTCCCCTCGTTCCCTGACTCGGAATACAACCTAGATCTCACGTTCCCAAGTCCAACGCTTATCGGAGTTTTTCGTTGGGCAACAAGGCTTGTAGGGAACCCTGCTGTCATTCAGTACTACATTACCAATGGCCTAGTAAATGCCAGTGAGATTGATGGTGCGGTAGCCATAGCAAATGGCGGGACGGGGGCTACCACACAGCAAGCCGCACTGAACGCTTTGACTGGCACTCAGGTAAGCGGAAGGTACGTCCGCTCAAACGGCACAAATGCCTCACTTTCTACCCTGCAGGCGGCCGACCTCACAGGCACAGTGGCAATCACTCAAGGGGGCACCGGCGCGACTACACAAGCATCTGCTTGGACGAATCTTGGCATGCCACAGGCAGCCTCTGTAGCCCCGTCGTCGCTTGCTGCATCCGCATCCGTTGGAACGTCCGATAAATGGGCAAGACAAGACCACGTTCACGCCCGGCCAACGTTGGGTGAATTAGGTGCTGCGGCAAGTGGTGCCAATACAGATTTAACCTCTGTTGCCCTGACAACCGGCACTGTAAGTTCGGTGGCGGCCGGGGCTACAGCGATAGCGAACCGAGGCTTTGTTGAGGGGCTTGCTGCCACAGCGGCACCTTTGCCACTGGCAGCCTCCTCTTCTGTTGGCACTTCGTCGAAATGGGCAAAAGAAGACCACGTCCATGCGCGGCCAACGCTTGCCGATCTGAATGCTGCGGCGAGGGGGGTCAACACTGACATAACGTCAGTGGCGCTTACATCCGGGACTGTAACTACAACTCCTGCAAATTCTAACGACCTTGTGAACAAGGCGTATGTTGATGCTGTTGCTCAAAACATCAACTTCCACAATGCAGTTAACGTTGCAACCACGGCAGATCTCGGAACGCTTACATACAGCAACGGAACGAACGGGGTGGGAGCGACATTAACCAAGACGTCCCCGTTTGCGGCACTTGTAATCGACGGACAGACACTTGCTGTTGGCAACCGAGTGCTCGTAAAGAACCAGAGCACAGCAGCGCAAAACGGCCTTTACACTGTAACAAATGTCGGGTCTGGATCTACGGGATGGGTGCTGACTAGGGCAGCCGATTATGACGTAGCAGGGACGGGGCCGAACGAAATCAATCAGGGCGACTTTATCCTTGTTATTTCGGGGACGGCAAACGCGAGCACATCATGGATTCTGCAGTCGGCAGGCCCATTCACAATTGGAACCACCGGCCTAACGTTCACGCAGTTTTCTGCCGGGTCTAGCCCGTACACAGCGGGGACAGGGTTATCGCTGACGGGGTATCAGTTCGCGTTATCAACACCTGTGTCTATCGCCAACGGGGGCACAGGGGCTACTACTCAGCAAGCCGCACTCAATGCACTTGCTGGCGGAGTAACGTCTGGACAGTACCTAAGAGGGTCGGGGGCAAACGTAGCGCTTTCAACACTGCAGGCAGCAGACCTTACGGGTACGGTTGCAATCTCTCAGGGAGGCACTGGCGCGACCACTCAAGCGTCTGCTTGGACAAATCTTGGGATGCCAAATGCATCAAGCACAACACCGTCGAACGTGGGCAGCGCTAGTGGCGGCCCCGGGGCTACCGGAACAGCAAACACGTGGGCGAGAGCAGATCATATCCACGCCTTGGCAAGCATGCCAGAAGACCGCACAAGCGGTAGCTCAGGGTCTATCAGCCGCTCAGATGTTTACAACTCCCTCTCAAGCGCAAACACCGGGCTGCAGGTTGCAAAAGACAGATTTGTTGTGACGGGGCTTGGGGGATATCCCATCGAGTTCAACAGGACAACATTCATAAATACCGGCCAACTTGTGCTTAACACTCCAGCGGACGGGGATGTATTGCAGTACAAGGTAGGGGTTACTGGATTCAATTCTGGCGTTTGGCGATATGTCCAATTGCCTAGCGGCACCGGAGGAACGACAACGCTCGCAGGGGATGTGACTGGTGCGGCCACGTCGACAACTGTCTCAAAAATTCAAGGGTACTCTCTCGACATCCCATTAACTGTAAAGCCGAATGCCCTGTTTTCATACGACATCGAAACCAACAAGTTTGTCTTAGACACAAGGGTCACAGACCTGCTTGGATACGGAACCACTAAAGGGTCAATAAATATTGGGCAAGGGGCGCTTTGCAGCGAAAACGCAGGGCAGGCAACGTTTGATCAGTTGGCATTCACGGTTTCGTACACCGGATCCAAGCAGACGCTAACGCTGAGACAGGTGATGGGGCTTTTGTACCCAAGCAACTCATCAGTTTCGGCTAAATTCACTGTCTCTGCAGGGTCTGACACTTGGACGATATCGTCCGGGCTACTTAATTTTGATGCGAATGCAAATTGCGTCGGGGCTTCTGTTTCAAACACAACAATCTTTGGCGGAACCGCAACGATTCTTGAAGTCGGCTCAACCTTTGTTCGGTTTGACAAACCGGCGCTTGTATCTGGATCCAACCTGACCGTAAGTCTTGGGCTGCCAACTTATCCGCTTGTTTCGGCGTATTATGTATTTTCAAATCCAAACACGTCAACAACGGAAGACGCAACGTTTGCTCTATACCGTCTTGCGCCGGTGACGCTTAACACAGGATATAACCAAACTTTATATTCCTACAGGTCTTACAGAAACCTTAATTATTTTGCAGAAGACATTGACTTCACTTCCATTGGGTCTCCGACTTCAATTTCAGTAACAGGAAGCTATTTAAAGCAGTCAAATATCGCTATTGGGAAAAATGCAGGATGGTCTATAACGTCATCAACCGGAGGCATTTTTATTGGCGACAACGCCAATGGAGATGATGTTTCAAGCAACGGCAATGGAGTCATTGCTATCGGGTCGCCATCTATAGCTAATGGAGAAAATGCTATTGCTATTGGCGCTAATGCGCAGGCGGGGTCGGCAAGTAGCGGTGCTATCGGATTGGAGGGAGAAAATCCTGCGTCTGGAGCAATCGCGATTGGACAATGGGCGGGAGCTTCCGGTAGTTCTTGTGTTGCTATCGGCCGATACGCTAAGGCTCAATCAACAAATCCAGCACCAAATAGTTCCTCAATTGCAATAGGGGCAGTTGCAGATGCAGATAACGGGGCAATTGCCATAGGAGAGTACCCGATTAGCAACGGTGGCATTGCTATCGGAAACACAGCAGTACCAAAAAATAAACGAATTGCCATAGGGCATTTTGCTGAATCTGACGTTGTTATCGATCCACTGAAAGCGCCCAGAACCACTGTTTATGCACTGGGGGCTTCCGGGACGAACGAACTAACTCTTCCCCCGTCTGTTGCTACAACAATGTATGTTGGCATGGGCATCTCGGGCACAGGGATCCAAGCCAACACTGTCATTTCTGACGTCATCGAAAGTACGCTTGGCATAGTGCGACTCTCATCAGCACTAACAAGCGCCGTAACCGCAAGCACTGTACTTACTTTAACCCATGCATTTGAAGTTGCCGTTAACGGCACTCAGTACGGCAACACATTCACGAAAATATGCACTGCGACGAGTGGGGCTACGGTGCTGAATATTTCGGGGACGACTCTTAGCGGGAATGCCGGTGTTAAGCCTCTTAAAGTCGGGGCTACGGTTTCTGGGACAGGCATTGCATCTCAGACAAAGGTTACAGGGTTTAACGATATCGCCGGGACAATCACAATTAGCAACGCCACTACAGCGGCCATTACCAATGGGACAATCACTTTCAACACAGCGCATCCAGCGCAACTTACAGTCACCACAAGTGGTTCTAATATCATCCACATGCCGTGGGATGCCAGCCTGCGTCTCCCTGACGTTGGATCATGCTTGAGTTCTGGTGTCGGAGGAATCCCCGTCGGGACACGAATACTCCAGCGCTGGGTTGAGTATGGCGCATACAATCAAGTGCTGGCAGACCGATTGTTTGTGCTGGTTGGCAGGACGGCAACATCTTCAACTACAGCAACTGCCACGTCATTTCAGCGAAATGATTATACTCAAGCCTTGTCAGCGTCTGTCTCGTCAGCAAACGCATTCACGCCGATCCTGACAGTTTCTTCCTCGGCCAACTTGAGAGTTGGAGACATCGTCACGTTAGACCCAACAAGCAGGCCAATTGCAATAAGCACCACCCGCACCGCATCGTCAGGCAGTGCTTATAACACAGTTGGCTCAACCACCCTTGAGGTTACAGGATCTGCGTATGGATTTTTTAACGGGTTGCCGATTTCGGGCACCGGCCTGCCTGCAGGAACAACAATCACAGACGCTTTAGGAGACTCGGTGTCCGGTTATTTCATACTCGTATCAAACGCATTTACGGCAACGCCAACTGGTTCATACACCATCTCAACATCAAACGCTCAGTCGACATTTGGGTGGGCAGACGAATCTGGAATTGCCACTCAATGGAGTGGTGCGGAAATCGTAGCAATCGCGTCAGTAACCGAAGTGGTGCTTTCAAAGCCAGTAGGCATTCCGCTTACTAACGTCGACATCGTTGTAACCCCCGGACCGTCGTCTATTTCCATTGGAGACAACGCCAACTCATACTTCAACGAATTGGCTATTGGGAAGGTGAGGTTGCAGAGCACAGTGCCAAGTGTAGCGTCATTCGCTGCTGCAATCCCCGTCGTAATTAATGGGCGGGAAGGGCTGATCCCGCTGTACCCGAGGTAGACTAAATGGAAACCCACTGGTTGGGCTTGCGCATACCAGCAAGCTCAGCCACGGTGTGTTGCACGTTTAACTCAAAGTGGGGGGCATCGTAAATTGAGCGGAAATCTCCTCCCCACCGGAGTCCATGCCGCTTTGCAATCACGGCCGCATCACGGTGCATGGTGTCAGCGACTTTCTTTTGAGCGGGAGTGCCGTCATCCAGATACACCTTGCCTTGAAACACGCCCAAATCCACAGCGAGGCCATAGTTGTGCATCGAAGAGCCGGGCCTTGCGTTGGTAACCACTTTGCCTGCCTGCGTTCTTCCCTGCGCGTACAGACGTTCCTGCTCCTCCCATGAACGCAACCCGCTAATCACCACATACTGCAATCCACGTTCGGCCGCCAGTTTCTGAGCCTCCTCAACAAAAGCGGTGACAACAGGCTGAGCCTTCGGGTGAAGTGTTGCGATGTTTTTGGTCGAACGTGGATCCATTATCGTTCAGCTAGTTCTGCAACACGTTGCCACAGTCGCTCCCTGTCTTTTTCACACGCTTCTGCTCGCGCCTCAACCGCATCGATTCGCTTGTCCGCCTTCACTTCGGACTCTTTAAGCCGAGCGGCAAGCCACCATATCCCGCCACCCAACACAGCAGCAATTGGCCCCTGAGCAATCAGGGCATCAAGGATTTTTTCCATTGCCCTCCTTGCGGAAAATTTGGATTGCTGCGTAAACGCTTGCTCCTGCAGTCACGATACTTTCGGCCGCCTCGGGTTTAACTTTTGCAGAAAAAACCGTAAGCAGTGCCACTATTCCACGCCACGTCGACGGTTCCATTAATCTGTCTAGCAAGAAGTTCATGGCCGAAAATTAATCTTCGGAAGACAACTCGTCCACAATACTGTCAATCTTTTCGCGTTCGGCCTGCAGTTTTTTCTCTTTTCGTAACATGGCCGCTTTTGCGTCTGCTTCAAGAGACTCTCGGAACGACATCTCCTTACTGTAGATGCCACGTTTGATCAGCCAACGAGTACATGCTCTGGCAACGTCTTTGTATGAATGTTCACTCTCGTCTATTTCTTCACCCATACACGAATAGTGATGCCACGGGTTGACCTGTATGTCCTCGGCTCCCATCCCAATGCTCTTAGCGCAGATCCGACCCTCAACTGAGAGATCCTGTCTTGCTTGGCAGGTGGGATATCCAGACAGGTGTTGAGCACTTGTGTCATGGTGTACTGCCTTGAATCGTCCAGACTGGTGCGCAGCACATCCTCCCACGCATCCCTTGGTCGACGTTCATCAGCCTCTGCTGCTGCCTCGACGGTAGGCACTGACCACCAGTTCTCTCCAGCGTTAAAACGGTGTACCGCTTCGGCAAACAATTGGTCACGATTGACTGCAAGCCAAGCCGAGTCGATTTGTCCGCACCGAACGCCCCAAAATCGACGAGCACCAGTGTCGTCTCTCTGCCAGTCGTCCCGATTGGTAGTCCCTGCAAACACACTCTGTCTTGGGTGGTCTTCGGCGTTTCGGCCGTATGGAGAGCGATACCGATCAACGGCACATGAAATGATGCCCTTGATGCGCTCGACTTCTGAGCGGTCAAACGAATGCATCTCAGAGATTTCCACAAGCCAAGCCCCTTTCAACACCTGATAGAAATCCTTCGTTGTTACTGACTCATGGCACTCAGCGAACCACTCTCCACCAAGTATCCTTAATGCGCTGCTCTTACCAGTCCCCTGCGCCCCTTCAAGAATGGGCATTGTGTCGACCTTGCACCCCGGCCGATAAGCCCTAGCAACCATGCCCAGCAAGAAGCATTTGCCGACTTCCGAGTGGTATGGTTTATCGAACGCGCCAAACCCCGTTGTAAACAGGCACTCAAGGCGTGAATTGCCGTCCCACTTCAATGAATCAAGCCACTCGCGCAACTCGTTTTTCCGCTGCTTATGCGCAGTTAGACGCAGTGCTTGATGAACCGTCTCGACTGGCATCCGAGGGCAGTAAATCTCAGACTGGATTTGCCTCGTCAGGTTTAAATCGTCGTTGTCATTCCACTCCCTTTTGTCTCCCTCCCACGCCGTGAAAATCCGCTCTTTGAATGTATCGTACCACACGCTTCCAGAGAACCCGTCCCACCGCTCAAGAATGCGGCATGCATTGTCGAGGTTTGCAATCGGGCCTTTACCCTCGCCCGACAACTCCAGCCCCAGAAAGTTCCATAGCTGAACCCGATCCTGCAATCCAGCGCTCTTCTCTGCGTTGGCAATCGCTGCCTTTTCGTCGGAAGTCTTGGGCTCGTAATGAGCAAGCCTCGGCCGCGCCCATTCCACAAACCCATCGTAGGCCATTCCTGCAGCAGCAGCATCTGCTGCGTCCCACTTTTCTGGCATCCCCTTGACGTCAATCACTTTAACGCTCGCGGCCTTGTCCGAAAGAATCTCAGCAATAGCGGCCGCCGCTTTGATTCCTGCTTCGTCCGCATCAGGCCAGACGATAACTTTACGTCCCGAGAGTGCGCTCCAATCCACTTTGGCTACAGCGGATGCACCCCCCGGCCATGTGACTGGCAGGTACACATGTCCCGCAATGCGCTTGGCCGCCTCCGCTGCCTTCTCTCCTTCGACCAAAAGCACTGGCTTTGTGGGATTGGACTCAAGGATATCAAGCCCATACAAAGGGCGAGGGTCGACGAATCCAACGCACTGCCAGTCGCCCTTATCTGCGTCCCATGTCCACGGGATAAACTGTTTTCTAGCACCGGCCGGTTCGTGTCGGGTGATGTAGCCAATCAACGCTCCCGTTTTCGTTCGATATTCAAACGAGGCAACGGCGGGGCCGTGACGAAAGTGAACGAACGTCGGCCGCTTGGCAGACTCTGGAGGTAAGACTTGCACTACAGGAGGCTTTGGAGGGGGAGTTGCTACTGGTTGCCTAACCTGTACTGGTCTTGAGTTTGGGGATAGCGCTTTAAATGCCTGCCCCTGTGTCATTCCGTTCTGTGCGGCATACAGCGATATGAGATCTGCCCCTGCTTCATTCGTCGAGAAATCCTTCCAAACCCCTTTCTGCCAGTTGATTGAAAGACTCTCGCCTTGCCCTCCCGAAAGCCCAGCAACCACAAACTCTGAACCGACAACCTTCCCATGCGGAAACCATTGCGCCAAAACATCTTTGGCGTTGGCCAAAAGGAAAGCGCTTAGCCCTTTAAAATCCAACTGCATGGGGGGATGGTGTTGCATTTAGGTCAACACGTCAAGAGTTGCGAATCAAAAGTTCAAAATCCAGCACTGACCTGCAAATGCCAGCAATACCTCCGTCTTGACGGACAATTTCAAGGAACCTCAACTGGTCTCCAGTCGCCTTGCCAGTCGCAGTTTTCACCTCAACCGCAACGTACCTCCCCGATCCAACGACATAGCCCCACAAATCGGCCGCCCCTGAGAACCCTGACGCGACCCATCGTCCATCAGGGAGTTGATACTTGCCTGACTGGAACCTCCAAAGCCGCACCCCAAATCGAGGTGCGGCCAATAGGATTTGAGACTGAATGCGTCTCTCCGACATTAAAACGGAGTCTCCTCCTGAGTTGCTGCTTTCCCACCTCGACCTTCAATTTCCCACAGCGAGCACAGAATGTCCGCTTTCCGCTCTTTGTTTGCTAGGTATTGAATCTCCATTGGGATAGTGTGGGCTTTCCACACAAAATACGGGCCTTTTTCTCCGTTTCGTATTTCTCCGATTTCAAGGTACTTGCCTTTTGTTTCGCCCTGCTTGTTAGTGTATTCGCCAACGCGAACCGATACTTTATACTCTTTGTCCATGTGTTATTTATATGTTAGTTTACGTTTGCGTGATTCGACTATACGTCTGGCCCACGCAACGGGCCATTTATATCCACGCCTCTGAGCTAACTCAATCAGCGCGGATAAAGTCGTTGCCTCGCGTTGCTCTCGCATTCGGTCAATGCGCAGAGGTGTGTGTTTTCGAGGGATAATCTCAATCAGTTCTTTTGAATCATCAGCCTTAATGGGTTCAACCTGCCTGAGTAAAGCGCCGCACACGCAGCACTTTTCAGCCTTGGCTTGGTTGATGGCAAAGCACTGCTTGCACATGCGGGTTTGGATCGCGGACTCCCCGTCTTGCTTCCCCGTTTGTTTGCGACCATTCAGAGACCATTCTCGATCGTCGCATGGCAGGCCATGTCGGTCGACGTTGCCAACGTGATCTAGGATGACTGCGTGTTCTTTGTTTGGGGACGTGCGCAATGCGCGGCCGACCTGCTGCAGGTACATGGCAACCGATTGAGTTGGACGCAGGAGGATTGCGCACTCGATTGCAGGCAAATCGAATCCCTCAGAGATGACATTGCATGAGCATAGGATTTGGATTTCATTTTGGTTGAACCGTTTAACGATATCGACCCGTTGCTCTTTTGGCGTTTCCCCATTTAAAACGCTCGCCCTATGGCCGCTTGCAGTGAAGCGGTTTGCAACGTCAAAAGCGTGATCGACGGTAATACAAAAGACCACCGCTCTTTTGCCGTTGGCATGCTTTTCATAATGCTCCACTGCGCACCCGCTAATCTTGGCAGTATTGACCTTTCGCTCAGCGTCTTGCAGGTTGAAGTCACCAGCAGTGACCCGAATGTCTTTGGCGGAAAAACCCGGTGGGCGGAAGTATTTGTAGCGGCAAAGATACCCCTGCTCCATGAGTTGAGCAGTCGTCGGCCCCTGCACCATCGACGTGAAACACTCCTTCAGCCCCTCGCCTGACAAGCGTTGTGGGGTTGCTGTGACTCCAACGCAGTAGGCATCCTTGGCCCACGCCAGCACTCTTCCCCATGTGGATGACGAGATGCAGTGGTGAGCCTCGTCTATGACAACCAAGTCTGGCTTTGGTAGAGAAGCCAAGCGTCGGGCCGCCGAGAAGACCGAGGCAACGGTGACCAGTGAGGTCTTGCTGACCTTCTCATTAGGGGCGCACTTCTGGTGCTCCACGCCAAAACGGTTCAGCGTGTCGCTCACCTGTTGCAGCAGTTCTTGTCTATGCACAAGCACTAGAGTGGATCTCCCTCGTTCAGCCGCACGGGCAATCATGTAGCAGAAGATGACCGTTTTCCCGCCTCCTGTAGGGAGAACCATCAAGGTTCGTCTATCTCTCGCAAGGTGCCGTCGCGTTTGCGCTAGGAGATCTTGTTGATAGTCACGCAGTTGCAGTGTTTCCGATTGCATTTCAGTTTGCTAGTGTATTCGCCGAAGAGAATCTCTTCATACCCGAGGCTCAGCCCCTCTCGCTCAGCCGCGACGAGAATTGCATGCTCTCGCTTCTTCGGTATGTACCCCTGCCTTTTTTTCCAACGCGAAACTGCAGCAGGCGAGATGTTTATGGCGCGGGCTAGTTTGCGAACGCCACCGAACCTGTGGACTACCCATTCAGCGGGGGTGCGGGATGGAGGTGCTTGAGTTTCACTCGACATGCGTTGACGATACGTCAACAAGCGCAACAAGGTCAACACTTTGCGCGCCCACAATAAATCCTTGCGCCCCATTGTGCCCCATGATTGCATGATGGGGTATGCACAAACACGAACACATCACCCCTAAAAACGAGGAACACTGGTTGGCCTTGCGCCGGCTCGACATAACATCCACGGATGTTGCTGCGCTATTCGGACTTAGCCCGTACAAAACGCCATTTGAATTGTGGCACAGCAAACGTCCAGACTTTGTCGACACGTTTGTGGAAACCCCTCGGGTCAAGTGGGGAACACGGTTGCAAGACGCTATTGCCTTTGGAGTTGCAGACGATGAGGGCTGGACGGTGCGGAGACGCAATGTCTATTCGCGCATTCCCTCGCTCAGACTCGGGGCATCATTCGACTTTGAGATTCTGGCACATCCTAATGGGCCTGCAGTGCTGGAGGTGAAGAACGTCGACGGCTTGCAGTTTCGCGACAACTGGACGGAGGAGGATGGAGTGCTGGCAGCACCTGCGCACATCGAACTCCAGTTGCAGGCGCAGTTGCTTGCTTCGGGACGGAGTTGGGGAGTCATTGTTGCCCTTGTGGGCGGGAATGACCCGAAAGTGGTTACCCGACAAGCAGACCAAGAGGTTCACACATCAATCGCGAATGCCGTGACGCAGTTCTGGCGGGATCAGGAGGCAGGCAAAGCCCCCGACCCCGACTGGATTGCGGACTCACGCACTCTCCGCCAGTTGCATTCCAAAGTCGATGCTGGCTACACCATTACCGATTGCACCGCTGAGTTGGCCGAACTTGTCCGCCAGTACCAGCAGTTATCCAGCGAAGTGAAATCGCTTGAAGCCCTCAAGGAGGGCTACAGGAACCAGATTTTGGCGCATATCGGAAGCGCCGAAAAAGTCATTGGGGCAGGGTGGTCTATTACCGCCAGCACCATTGAGGAACGAGTCGTCCCCGAACATGTGCGCTCAGCGTACAGGGGTTTCCGAGTAACCAAGAAAGCATAATGAGAACATCAGAAACCATAGCAAAGTTGGCCTGCGCCCTGAGTAAGGCGCAGGGGAAATTCAAACCAGCATCGAAAGACTCGGTCAACCCGCACTTCCGAAACAGATACGCCGACCTCGCCTCGATTTGGGACGCTATTCGCGACCCTCTCTCAGCGCATGGATTGGCAGTCGTTCAAGGAGTGCTCGACTCGGATCCGAAAACCGCAGTTGTGTCGACAACACTCATGCATGAATCGGGCGAATGGATCCAATCCAGCGTCTCGATCCCCATTGGCACACTGAATGCCCAAGGGGTGGGGTCTGCCATCACCTACGGCCGCCGATACGGACTGACCGCACTCGTCGGCATCGTGCAGGATGACGACGACGCTGAGTCGGCCGTTGGGCGTGGAGGCGTGATGGTTAAGGCGCAAAAGCCGGCGCCCACCGTCGACATTCCCGCACTGGTTCAGTCCTTGTCCGAGTCGAAAGACTTAGAGGGGCTCAAGGCAATGTGGGCTCAGGCGCAGCAATACTCTGCGCACCCCGACTTTGGCTTGGCCGTGAAAGCCAAGGAGGAGGCAAAGGCGAGGTTGTCGACGTCAGTTCCAGCAAAGGTTTCAAAGGCAGTGAAGGCCGCCTCGCCTGCCACTCCTGAGCCTGCAGTCAACGAGGACGATGTGCCATTCGCATGAAAATCCTATCCTCGAAACAAGCGGCGGAGTTTTTAGGCATCTCGTCGGGGACGCTTGAGAACTGGAGGCTCAAAAATTATGGCCCACCGTACATAAAGTACGGCAACCTCGTTAAATACGACGAGCAGGTCGTGATTGACTGGCTAAAGAGCATGCAGAAAACCAAGTAACAACAGCAAAGCCCCGATCAGTTTGCACTGGTCGGGGCTTTTTCGTGTCTGGATTCAGCGTCTGCAGATTTTGTAGTGCGCAGGATTTAGTTTCAACTCAGCGGCAAGCCGTCTTGCCTCGTTGAGGGAGAGTCGAGACGAGTCTTCCAGTTTGCGCACCCACCAGTCTTTCGACCCGTCCAACGACCACTCGTCGTCCCACTCCCGCAGCAGATACATGCCTGTCTCTCGGTGCTGGATCCGGTAAGCGGGGGATTCATGCTCGCCCATACATCCCTCCAGCTAGAGCAACGACTTGTCGGGGGTTTAGCGCGAGCATGTTCTCCCACCCCTCGCAGTCTATGTCCGGTGCCTCCCTGCGCACTGGTTCCGCAACGCACCTGCTCGCGGGGTCGTAGTTGCGATCCAACAAAGCCCACGCCAGACGGTCAATCATGGTTTCCCTATCCGACCTGTCACGCTTTGGTCGGGGAGTGCGTTTGAATCTTCTCTTCATAACCAGTTGTGCTTTTCGCGACTCGTCCGCTCACGCAGTGGGTACGATTCGTTGGCGGCCAAAAATGACGACCAAACTGACCTGACTGCGTCGAACAGGTTGGGAGGTGTGAGGTGAAACGGGGTCGACATAATCGGGGTGACAACGTTCGTGACAAACTGCTCACCAACCTCGGTACAGGTTAGGTGCTGGTTCAAATCGTGATCCCCGTGCAGTCGGCCGCACGTTGCGCACCGCACCGAATGCACTTTCGTGAGGTCGAGTTGGCCTTGGTCGTCCCATACCTTTACCCCACCGAGGGCATGTTGGTACGTTGTTTTGATGCTGGTTACGAGGTAGTTTAGCGCTGAGGGCAGAGGCGGTATTCCCTGCACCTTGTCGGGTTCGTAGAGTGCGGTCAGGCAGCGCAGGAACTGCGCACTCAACACGTTAACGAAAGGCCCGAATGGTTCGTCGTCGCCAGTTTCGGCGCAGGTTCGCGCAACCTTGAGCAGTAGGCTTTTGTACTCCTCGAAATAAGTGTATTCGCCCTGCACTCGTACTGAGCGCAGTCGATTAATGATGGTTTGTAACTTGTCTTCGGTCATGGGGTGTGCTTGTCTGTTGGTCGTTTGGGTGTGTTTGTCGGAGCAGCAATGCTCCCTGCTGCGCCTCGGGCAGGTGTGTCCGAGGCGCAGACAGGAGCACTCATGCGTCCCGAGGGTCGATGGTCGAGTCCTCTGGCAGGTTGCGCCGCAGATCTTCCTTGGCCGCAGC
>SXGQ01165502.1_pt1 | contig 45718 bp, 49 predicted proteins | sample 3178371 | NCBI WGS metagenome assembly SXGQ01 (sample SAMN11356859, study PRJNA531348) | freshwater metagenome | isolation source: freshwater sample F1-20 | place: China: Fuxian Lake, Yuxi | collected 2017-12-25 | reverse complement strand
CTCGGTGAAGATGCCCTCGGTGCGGGCGAGCAGCACGATGGCCTCGCGGATCTCGTCGTCACTGACCTGCTCGACGGCGCCGCCGGTCGAGCGCGTCACGTCGAGGACGTAGATGCCGTCGGCGGGGTTGCCGATGGCCAGCGACTTGGCGATGGTGTCGGGCTTGACCGGACGGATCGCGTCGTGGCCCTCGGCGAACGCCGTGGCCACCGGGTTGCAGCCCTCGGCCTGGGCGCCGAAGACCTTGTAGGGCTTGTCCTCGACGAGGCCGAGCGCGATCAGCTCCTGGAACGCCTTGTGCACCTTGGTCAGCTGCGAGCCCGACGCCACGGGGATGACGATCTGGTCGGGCAGGCGCCAGCCCAGCTGCTCGGCGATCTCGTAGCCGAGCGTCTTGGAGCCCTCGGCGTAGAACGGACGCACGTTGACGTTGACGAACGCCCAGCCGTCCTCCTCACCGGCGATCTCGCTGGCGAGCTTGTTGACGTCGTCGTAGTTGCCCTCGACGGCGACGAGGTTGTCGGTGAAGACGGCCGAGTTGACCTGCTTCGGCGTCTCGAGGTTGCTCGGGATGAACACCACCGTGCGGATGCCCGCGCGGGCGCCCGCCGCAGCGACGGCGTTGGCCAGGTTGCCGGTCGAGGGGCACGCGAAGACCTTGGCGCCGAGCTCGGTGGCGGCGCTCAGCGCACAGGCCACGACGCGGTCCTTGAAGGAGTTGGTGGGGTTCGTGCTGTCGTCCTTGACCCACAGGCGCGCGATGCCGAGCTCGTCGGCGAGGTTGCGGGCCTCGAGCAGGCGCGTGAACCCGGGCTCGGTGTTGGGGCTGGACTCGATGTCCTCGGGGACGGGCAGGAGGGCCTTGTAGCGCCAGATGTTGCGCGGGCCGGCCTCGATCTGCTCGCGGGTGACCGTGCCGAAGTCGTAGGCGACCTCGAGCGGGCCGAAGCAGTCGTGACAGGCGTAGTGCGGGCCGAGCTCGCGCGTCGCGCCGCACTCGCGACAGACGAGGCCCGTCGCCGGGCCGAAGGCGCCGTCTCGGAGCGAGCCGCGGACGTCCACCTCGGCGTCGTCGGGAGAGCCGGACGTGCCTGCGGCGGGGGGGGTGGGGGTGGGGGCGGTGATGCTCACGAGAACCTCCTGGTCATCTTTCCCGACCACGGTGGTCGGGACGGAATGAGCACCTGGCTCCCGCGTCCGGGCGGACGTGCGGAGCTGGTTGCTGGGGCGTCGTCGGGCCGTGTCCCTGAACCCCTCTGGATGAGCGAGACCAGCCTAGGCAGGCGTCTCACCATGTGTCTACTCGGTCCGGATGACGAGATCGCGCGTCCGCGGGTCGAGCATCGGGGGGCCGTCGTCCACAGCCCGAGCGTGGCACGACCCGCCACCGAGCGCGCGTCCACAGCGGCTGGTTCCGCGGCCCGCGGACCGCCCCGAGCGGTCATGTCCTGAGCGACGCCGGACCGACCGGCGTCGTCGACCAGGAGGTCAACCGTGCCCGTTCCCCCCGTCCCCGCCCTGCTCGCCGCCCTCGCGGCCCCCGTGCTGCTCGGCCCCGCGCTGTCGGGAACTCCGTCAGGCGCCAGCGACCCCTGGCCCAGCAGCACGATCGTCGCCGTGGAGGGCGACGCCCGGCACGGGTTCTCGGTCACCCGGCTCGACGGCGGCGTCGAGCACCCGCCGACCCTGTCGGAGGCGACGGCGGAGTGCGAGGAGCACGACGACCCGACGGACGTCGCGGTGTGCGTGGCCCGGGTCGAGACGCGCTACGCGGGTCTGGACGACCTCCGGCTGAGCCTGGGATGGGCGCAGCGGGACGTCGACCGGTAGCGCGACGACCGGGGGCCGGGCCGTCAGCGGGTCCGGCCCTCGTCGTCGCGGTTGTCGACCACGGCGTCGAGCAGCGGCCCGAAGGCGCAGATGGTCAGCGCCTCGATCGCGGGCGACTCGTCGAGGTGCTCCGGCGCGCCGATCGCGAGCATGACGTTCAGCAGCATCCCCTGGGCGATGAACTCGCGAGCCTGGTCCGTCGTGCAGCCCGTGCGCATCACGACGTCGTGGATCTCGCCCATCCGGCGGCGTGCCAGCTGCCCGACGGCCGGCTCCGAGGAGGCCATGAAGCCGTGCATCATCACCTGCATGACGGGGCGGTCGGCCAGGACGAGCCGGGCGTAGGCGTCGCCGAGCGGCCCGAGACCGCCGTCGTCGTCCACGTGCACCTCGCCGGACTCCACCACCTCGACGAACGTGTCGCGCACCCGCCGCGTCGCGCGGTCGACGACCTCGAGGAAGAGCTCGAGCTTGGTGCCGAAGATCCGGACGACGTAGGGCTGGGAGACGCCGGCCTCCTTCGCGACGGCGTCGGTGCTGGTGGCGGCGTAGCCCGACCGGCCGAAGGCACGCGTCGCGGCCTCGAGCACCCGTTCGCGCCGTTCCTCCGCGGACAGGCGCGACGTCGGTGCGGGGCTCATGGTTGACAGGTTATCACCTGATTACTTACGCTCCCGATAAGTAATCATTCGATGCATACAACCGGCGGCCCCCGCCGCCGCACCTCCAGGAGACGCCGATGTCCACCACGCTCACCCCACCGGCGGTCGACGCACCGACCGCCGTCCCACGATCGCGGCGAGCCCTCGCGCTCGCCCTCGTCGCGGCGTCGCTGCCGATGTTCATGGCCACGCTCGACAACCTCGTCATGACCAGCGCGCTGCCCGTCGTGCAGGCCGACCTCGGCGCCACCGACACCCAGCTGTCGTGGTTCATGAACGCCTACACGCTCCCCTTCGCGACCTTCATGCTGGCGCTGGCGACGTTCGGCGACCGCGTCGGCCGACGTCGCGTGATGATCGCCGGCATCGGCGTGTTCACCCTCGGCTCGGTCGCCGCAGCGCTGAGCGGCTCCGCCGAGGCGCTCGTCGCGGCCCGCGCGCTGCAGGGGATCGGGGCGGCGGCCATCGTGCCGCTGTCGCTCACCCTGCTCGCCGCGGCGGTGCCCCCGAGCGCCCGCGCTGCCGCGATCGGCGTCTGGAGCGGCGTGGCCGGGCTCGGCGTGGCCGTCGGGCCGGTCGTCGGCGGCGCCGTGGTGGAGGGACTCAGCTGGCAGGCCATCTTCTGGATCAACGTGCCGGTGGCCGTCGTCGCGGTGCCGCTGCTGCTCGCCGCGACACCGGAGTCGCGCAGCGCCCTCCCTGGGCGTCTCGACGTGGTCGGCACCCTGCTGCTCGGTGGTGCCGTCCTGGCCGGCGTGTGGGGCATCGTGCACGGCAACGACGACGGGTGGTCGTCGGCCGGCGTCCTCGGACCGTTGGTCGCCGCAGGGCTGATGCTGGCGGCGTACGTGGGCTGGGCCCGCCGGCTCGATCGCGCCGGCCGCCTCGACGCCGACGCCGTCCTGCCGGTCCGGCTGTTCCGTCGCCGCGCGTTCGGCGCCGCGAACGTCGTCGGTCTCCTGTTCAGCCTGGGCATGTTCGGCAGCGTGTTCCTGCTGTCGCAGTACCTGCAGGTCGTGCAGGGCTACTCGCCCCTCGAGGCCGGCGTGCGCACGCTGCCCTGGACCGCGGCCCCGATGGTGGTCGCACCGCTGGCCGGCGCGCTCGTCCCGCGCCTCGGCGCCCGCGCCCTGCTCGTCGCCGGCCTCGCGCTGCAGACCGGGTCGCTGCTGTGGTTCGCCGCCGTCGTGGAGCAGTGGGACGGCTACGGCGGCCTGGTCGCCCCACTCGTCCTGGCCGGCATCGGCATGGGTCTGACGTTCGCGCCGATGTCGACCGCCGTGCTCGACGGACTGCCCGGCGACGACCTCGCCGTGGCCAGCTCGGCCAACAACACGATCCGCGAGTTCGGCGTCGCGCTGGGCATCGCCGTCATCGTGGCCGTGTTCCAGGGCTTCGGTGGCACGATCTCGCCGGACGGGTACGCCGGTGCGGTCGGGCCGGCCCTCGTCGCCGCCGCTGCCGCAGTGGCCGTCGCCCTCGCGGCCGCGTTCCTGGTGCCGGCCCGCGCCGGACGCAGCGCCACGGTCGACTGAGGCCGACCGTCAGGAGCCGGGCGGTCAGGGGCTGGGCGGTCAGGGGCTGGGCGACCGTCGACGGCGGGACCACCGCGTGCGCGCGGGTCGGTACCCGCCGTCGACGAGCCCGGCCGTCCGCTCGAACGGGTTCCACGACGCGGTGTCACCGGTGGCGACCCACGAGACCGCGGCGGCGAGCAGGTACAGCGGCAGGAGCACCGGACCGAGCAGCCAGGCGTACTGGGTGACGTGCCGGTCCTCGTGACGCACCAGCGCCGGCCGCGCCCGCAGCCAGGCGACGTCGCGCGGCGTGAGCACGACCGACCCGACGGTCGTCGCGTCGACACCGGCGCGCCGCCATCGCCACCCGGTGGCGACCAGGACGCCGCGCCCGATCGGGTGCACGCTCGCCCCGCCGGCTCGTGCCGCCAGCAGCCCGACCGGCGTGCTGAGGTTCACCCAGTTCACGACCGTGCGCAGCCGCGTCCAGCGGGTGTGCGTCCCATGCCCCACCCACGGGCCGTCGCCGGCGCCGCGGTTGCTCACGCGTCGAGCGCGTCCGCCCACGCGGTCAGCCACGCCGCCACCGCGTCGGGGCCGTCGAGCACGACGTCGGACCGACCGACGAGCGCGTCCTGCTCCCCCGACGCCGACGCGACGAGCACCCCGTCGCCACCCTCGGCGCGCAGCTGGTCGACGGCGTCGTAGGCGGGCAGGTCGCCGAGGTCGTCACCGGCGTAGACCACGCGCCGCAGGCCCGTCTCCACGAGCAGGCCGCGCAGCGCCACGCCCTTGTCGGTCGCGTGCCCGCGCAGCTCGAGCACCTGACGACCCGGCTCGACCTCGAGGTCGAGCTCGTCGGCCAGGGCCCGCAGCGGGGCGTCGAGCGCGTGGATGAGTCCGGCGTCGATGCCGCGCGTGTGGACGGCGACGGCGAGGCCCTTGTCCTCGACACGCACGTGCGCGGCGTCGTGCGCGGCGAGCCAGCCGGGCAGCACCTCCGCGAGCCGGGCCACCGACGCCGGGCGGTCGGGCCGCAGGTGCGTGCCGGTGGCCGCGTCCCACCGCTCGGCGCCGTACTGCCCGCACACCACCAGGTGCTCGAGGCCGCGCATGCCGGAGAAGCCGCTCAGCGCGAGCGCCTGGTCGACCGGGCGACCGGTGATGATCGCGACCTGGCCCAGCACGTGGCCCAGCCGGGCGACCGCCGACACCGCGTCGGGGTGCGCGAACGCCTGCGTGGGGTCGTCGACGACGTGCGCGAGCGTGCCGTCGAAGTCGAGCCCGAGGAGGATGCGCTCGGGCTCGACGAGCAGGGAGGCCGGGACGTCGGACGTCGTCAGGGGATCTGCCGCAGGCACCCCAGCATCATGACACTCCGACGGGGCCGCACGGGGCCTGACCTGGGGTCAGGTGACGGGCGCCACGACGATGAGCGTGAGGCGTTGCTGGTTGATGCCGGCGGGCGCCGGGGCCACCGCCGAGACGCCGAGGTCGGCGGCGAGCTGGCGCGCCTCGGCCTCGCGGCCGGCCGGGTAGTAGACGGTGCTGGCCGGCACGTAGCCGCGCCAGTTGCCGACGCCGGCGAGGGTCCAGCCTCGTGCCGTGACGGTGGCGCCGGCCGAGCGCGCCAGTCCGGGCGTCCGGGTGGCGTTGAGCACCGAGACCGGCACGGCAGCACGGTCGACCGGCGGCGTGGTCCGGGTGGGGGTCGGGGTGGGCGACGGGCTGGGGCTCGGCGTCCTGGTCGGCGTCGGGCTCGGCGTGGGACGGGGCGACGCGCTCGTCGAGGCCGAGGCGGTGGGGCTGGGCGTGCTCGACGGGCTCGACGTGGGCGCGGCGACCGCGGCGGTGTCGTCGCCGTCGACGACGATCCAGCCGAGCCACCCGGCACCGAGCAGGACGAGGACGGCGGACGCGACGAGCGCCCAGGACGGCAGGACGAACGCCCGGCGCGTCACCGTGCGTCGGTGGTCGGACACCAGCCGCCCGCGTCTCAGAGGTCGATGCCGAGGCGTCGCGCCGACCGGCTGCGCTGGCGCTGGGCCCGCAGCCGCCGCAGGCGCTTGACCAGCAGCGGGTCGAAGGCGAGGGCGTCGTCGCGGTCGATCAGCGCGTTGAGCAGCTGGTAGTAGCGCGTGGCGGACATGTCGAACTTCTCGCGGATGGCCTGCTCCTTGGCCCCCGCGAACTGCCACCACAGACGCTCCATCGCGAGCATCTCCAGATCGCGCTCGGTCAGGGTGTCGCCGGGGCGTGCCGTCTCGTGGGTCGGCTGCTCCGCTGCACTCATGGCCCGATCGTAACCCAGGAATCACACGCCTGTCATTCGCTTCGGCGACGGGATCGTCTGGTATGCGTGGGACATGTCGTCGACCCCCGCCGCACCCGTCCCTGCCGACCGCCCGTTGCGCTGGGGCGTGCTCGCGACCGGCAAGATCGCCGGCAGCTTCGCGCGCGACCTGGCGCTGCTGGACGACCACGAGGTCGTGGCCGCGGGGTCGCGCGACGTGGAGCGGGCGCGGGCCTTCGTGGCCGAGCACGGCACCGCCGACGCCCGCGGGTACGGCAGCTACGAGGAGCTCGCCGCCGACCCCGAGGTCGACGTCGTCTACGTGGCGAGCCCGCACGGACGCCACCTGGAGGACGCGACGCTCTGCCTCGACGCAGGCAAGGCGGTGCTGTGCGAGAAGGCGCTGACCCTCGACGCCACGACCGGCCGACGGCTGGTCGAGCACGCACGCGAGCGGGGCCTGTTCCTCGCGGAGGCGATGTGGATGCGCACCAATCCCTTGATCCGGGAGGTGCAGCGCCTCGTCGGCGAGGGCGCACTGGGAGAGCTGGGCGAGGTGCGGGCCGAGCTCGGCTTCGTGGCGGACCCCGACGTGGCCCGGCTGTGGGAGCCCGAGCTCGGCGCGAGCGCGCTGCTGGACATCGGCATCTACCCGCTCACGTTCGCGCACCTGCTGCTCGGCCAGCCGCACACCGTCGCCGCCGCGGGGGCGCTGCACGAGCGCGGCTTCGACGTGGCCGGCGGGGCCACGCTCGTGCACGAGGGGTGCGGCGAGCGTGGGGTCGAGCCCGTCTCGAGCCTGGCCTGGACGCAGCTGGCGCAGTCCGACAACACGGCCTCCGTGGCCGGGACCGAGGGACGCATCGAGATCGGGCGGCGCTTCCACCACCCGACGTCGTTCACCCTCGTGCGCGGCGACGACGCCGAGACGATCGACGTCCCCGTGATCGGGCGGGGCTACGCCCACGAGGCCGTCGAGGTCGCCGCGTGCCTGCGGGCGGGACGCACCGAGTCCGACCTGCTGCCGCTGGACGCCACGGTGCAGCTGCAGGAGCTGATGGACACGATCCTCGAGCAGGTCGGCGTCCGGACGCCCGCCTGACCCGACCCCGACGCGGGTGACGTCGACGCGCGTCGTCGAGGGGCGACGTCGGCGCGACCCCCTAGGGTGGGGGCATGGCGGCAACGGCTGACTTCGTGGTGATCGCCAACCGGCTTCCCGTCGACCGTGTGGTCCAGCCCGACGGCAGCACGACCTGGCGCACCTCCCCCGGCGGTCTCGTGACCGCGCTCGAGCCCGTCATGCGACGCAACGGCGGTGCGTGGATCGGCTGGCACGGCGCCCCCGACGAGAAGCTGCGCACGTTCGAGCACGACGGCATCACCCTCGTGCCGGTGCACCTGACCGGCCAGGAGTACGAGGAGTACTACGAGGGCTTCTCCACCGGGACCCTCTGGCCGCTGTACCACGACGTCGTCGCCCCGCCGGAGTTCCACCGCGAGTGGTGGGAGTCCTACGTCGAGGTCAACCGACGCTTCGCCAAGAAGGCGGCACGGATCGCGCGCCGCAACGCCGTCGTCTGGGTGCAGGACTACCAGCTGCAGCTCTTCCCCCAGATGCTGCGCCAGCTGCGTCCCGACATACGCATCGGCTTCTTCCTGCACATCCCCTTCCCGCCCAACGAGCTCTTCCAGCAGCTGCCGTGGCGCCGCTCCATCCTCGAGGGGCTGCTCGGCGCCGACCTCGTCGGCTTCCAGCTCCCGGGCGCGGCGCAGAACTTCGTCCGCCTGGTGCGTCAGCGGGTCGGGCACAAGACGCACCGCGACACCGTCTACCTCGAGGACGGGCGGACCGTCACGGCCCGCGCCTACCCGATCTCGATCGACGCGGCCGGGTTCGAGGAGATGGCGCGCCGGCCCGAGGTGGTCGCCCGCGCCGCCGAGATCCGCGAGAGTCTCGGCAACCCCCGGTGCGTGCTGCTCGGCATCGACCGCCTCGACTACACCACGGGCCTGCGGCAGCGGCTCCGCGCGTTCGGCGAGCTGGTCACCGAGGGTGCGGTCGACGTCGAGGACGCCGTCTTCGTGCAGGTGGCCACGCCGTCGCGCGAGCGCGTCGAGCAGTACCGCCTGCTGCGCGACGACATCGACCGCCTCGTCGGTCGCATCAACGGCGACGTCGGGCGGATCGGCGCGCAGCCCATCACCTACCTGCACGCCTCCTACCCGCGGGAGGAGATGGCGGCGCTGTACCGCGCAGCCGACGTCATGGTCGTGACGCCGCTGCGCGACGGGATGAACCTCGTCGCCAAGGAGTACGTGGCGTGCCGCTACGACGACGGCGGCGCCCTGGTGCTGAGCGAGTTCGCCGGAGCGGCCGCCGAGCTGCGCCAGGCGTACCGGGTGAACCCCTACGACATCAACGGCCTCAAGGAGGCGCTGCTCGAGGCGATCCGCGCCCCCGAGAAGGAGCGCACCCGCCGGATGAAGGCGATGCGCAAGCAGGTGGTCGAGAACGACATCGAGCTGTGGGCCACGCGCTTCCTCGACGACCTGCGCACCGTGCGCCACACGCACGACAAGACGCCGCGACCTGCCCGCGACAACCCCGAGACGACGACGCGCCGCCGCTGACGAGGACGGCGACGTCGCGGGCGGCTCAGGTCGTCAGTCGCGACAGCGCGTCGGCACCGACCAGGAAGCCCACCAGGCCGACGATCCAGCTCACCGCGACGCCAGTGCGGGCCGTCATCCAGGCGTCGGCGCGCTCCAGCCAGGGCTCCACCCGACGCGCCGCCACCAGGCGCAGCGCGAGCAGCACCAGGGCCGGCAGCACCATGACGACGACGTACCCGAGCAGCACGAGGAGCTGCCAGGGTCGGTCGAGGCCGGACCGCGACAGCAGGCCCATCGCGGCGAGGTAGGGCAGCATCGTCGCCAGCTCGAGGACCGTCGCCACGAGCGCGACGAGCACCGTCGTGCGCACCGGCACCCCCTCGCCCTGCAGCGCCGCACGCCACCGCACGGCGCGCGGGCTCGGACCACCGCGCTCCTTGGCACGCCGCTCCAGCGGCCAGCTCCACCAGAACAGCGCCGCGCCGACCAGCAGCTGCACCACGGCCAGCGGGCGGTTGCGGGCGAGGGCGTCGCCGGCGCCTGACACCGCGTCGAGGACGGCGTCGACGCCGAGCAGGAGCACCACGCCGACGGCCGCGTAGAACACGGCGACCGTGGCGAGGAACAGCAGCACCCGCGCCGGCCGCACCCGCGGGGCGACCAGCATCCAGAGCGGGAGCAGCAGCGTGCCGGCGCTCGTGCTGTCGACGAGGGCGAGCAGCACCAGCCCACCGAGCACGGCCCAGGTCACGACGCCTCCCTCTCCCCGACGGCACGACCGTGCCACATCCGGTGCCGGCGGTGGCACCCGGGCGCGGACCGGACCCCTCAGGCCGTACGGACGTCCGGACGCGTCCCGCCACGACCGCGACGCGCCCGGAACAGGACCGAGACGACGAGGGCGAGCGCGGTCGCGCAGACGGTGACCGCGAAGGCCGGGGTGTGGCCGCCGAGGTCGGCGAGGCGGCCAGCGATCGTCGAGCCCAGGGCGTAGCCGATCCCGGTGGCCCCGGCCAGCAGCGTCATGGCCGTGCCCACCCGCTCGGGCACGACGACCTCGCCGGCCATGGCGAAGTTGCTGATCATGTACGGGGCCACCGCGAAGCCGAGCAGGGCGATGACCGCGACGAGCTGGCCGATCGTCTGGACCAGCAGCAGCGGCGCCGAGAGGACGAGCAGGGCCGCGGCCGACGCGACCATGCGCGTCGGGTAGCCGATCCGCTCCGGCAGCGCCGCGATGGCGAGGCCGGCGATGGCGCTCCCGACGCCCAGCGTCGCGTGGATCAGGCCCGCCTGCCCCGGCTCGCCCTGCGCGGTGGCCAGCACCGTCGAGCCCGTCTGGGTGGCGCCGAAGACCATGCCGATGCAGAGCTGCGCGAGGGCCAGCACGCCGAGCACCGCGGTCAGCACCGGCGCCGTCGACCGCGTCTCGCCGGCCTCGGGCCGCGTCAGGGCCGCGGTCGGGTGCAGCGCGAACCAGGAGCCGAAGGCCACCAGCACCCCGGCCGCGACGAGCAGCGCGTCGCCGGGCGCCACGACGACGGCGAGCAGGCCCACGGTGGCCGGCCCGAGGACGAACGAGACCTCGTCGGCAGCGCCTTCGTAGGAGAAGGCCGCGTCGACGAGACGACGCTGGTCGGGCGCGTCCTTGGTGATCGGCTGCCAGCGCACCCGGGCGAGCGGCCCGATCTGCGGCGTCGCGAGACCGGCCAGCGCGGCGACGGCGACGATGACGGCCGGCGACGCACCAGCCTGCGTCGTCCACACGATCGCGGCGAGTCCCGCGGCTCCCGCCCACGACTGCGCGAGGACGACCGGTCGCTGCCCGACCCGGTCGGCGAGCGAGCCGAAGAACGGGGCGCCGACGGCGTTCGCGACGGCCAGCGCGCCCGCGGCCGCGCCGCCGAGCGCGTACCGTCCCGTCGCGGCACTGACCAAGAGCAGCGTGCCCATCTGGCTCATGGCAAGCGGAACTCGCCCGAGGAAGGCTACGGCGACGTAGGCGGGCCCGACGATCCGCAGCAGCGTGCGGTACGCGGTGATGGCTGACACTGCGCCGAGCAGTCTAGACGTCGCCGCTCCCCCGGACGTCGGCGGTGGTCGGGGCGACGGCGGCGGGCGACGACGCCCCGCGTCTGGTGGAATGCAGGACATGCCGCACCCCCTCCGCGACGTCGTCGGGCCCGGGTGGGCCGACGCCCTCGCCCCGGTCGAGGACGAGATCCACCGCCTCGGCGACGTGCTGCGCCGCGAGACGGCGGAGGGCCGCCCGTGGCTCCCGGCCGGCGACGCGATCCTGCGCGCCTTCCGCGAGCCGTTCGCCGACGTGAAGGTGCTCGTCGTCGGGCAGGACCCCTCTCCGACGCCCGGGCACCCGATGGGGCTCTCGTTCTCGGTGCAGCCCGACGTGCGCCCGGTCCCGCGCAGCCTGGCGAACCTCTTCACCGAGCTGGAGGCCGACCTCGGGGTGCCCCGCTCACCGCACGGCGACCTGAGCGCCTGGGCCGCGCAGGGCGTGCTGCTGCTCAACCGGGTGCTCACCGTCGGCGTCGGCGCCCCCGCCAGCCACCGCGGTATGGGGTGGGAGAAGGTCACCGAGCAGGCCATCCGCGCCCTCGTCGCCCGCGACGCACCGCTGGTCGCCGTGCTCTGGGGGCGCCAGGCCCAGGACCTGCAGCCGCTGCTCGGCGACGTGCCGGTGGTGGCGAGCCCGCACCCCAGCCCGTTGTCGGCGTCGCGTGGCTTCTTCGGCTCGCGGCCGTTCAGCCGGGTCGACGAGCACCTCGCGACGCTCGGCACCGCGCCGGTCGACTGGCGGCTCCCGCCCGTCGGAGAACCGTCCGCCTAGGCTGAGCGGCATGAGCACCCCCCGCGTCCGCGACCGCGCCGTCGTCATCGACGAAGCCTTCGCCACCATGCAGCGCTGGGGACTGCGCCTCGTCGTGGTGGCGGCAGCCCTCTTCGTGCTCGGCTGGGTGGTCGGCAGCCTCTGGATGGTCTTCTTCCCGCTGTCGATCGCGCTGCTGGTCGCGACCGTGCTCTCCCCGCCCGTCAGCTGGCTGCGCCGGCACAAGGTGCCCAGCACCCTCGCCGCGCTGATCGTGATGCTGACGTTCCTCGGCGTCGTCGTGGCGACCATCGCGATCCTCACGCCACAGGTGGCCGGTCAGGCGCCCGCCATCGCCAAGCAGGCGTCCGGCGGTCTGCAGGAGGTGCGCAACTGGCTCACCGACGGACCGCTCTCGTTGTCCGACGGGCAGATCACCCGCGCGATCGCCGCGGTCCAGGACCGCCTCCAGGACAGCGCCGCCGCCATCAGCTCGGGCATCTTCTCCACGCTCAGCGCGGCGACGAACGCGGTGCTGAACCTCGTGCTCATCCTCATGCTCACGTTCTTCTTCATCAAGGACGGGCACCGGTTCCTGCCGTGGCTGGCGACGCTGGGCGGCCAGCGCGCCGGCCTGCACCTGAGCGAGCTGCTCGGTCGCGTCTGGGGCACGATCGGCGGCTTCATCCGCACCCAGAGCCTCGTCGCGTTCATCGACGCGGTCCTCATCGGCATCGGTCTGGCGATCCTCGGTGTCCCCCTGGCGATCCCGCTGGCCGTCATCACGTTCTTCGGCGGGTTCATCCCGATCATCGGTGCCTTCGCCAGCGGCATCCTCGCCGTGCTCGTGACGCTCGTGACCAACGACTTCAAGGCGGCGGTCATCGCGGCCCTGATCGTCATCGGTGTCCAGCAGCTCGAGGGCAACGTGCTGTCACCGTGGCTCCAGGGAAAGACCATGAACCTGCACGCCGGGGTCGTGCTCATGTCGGTCACGGCGGGCGGCACGCTGTTCGGCGTGACCGGGGCGTTCCTCGCCGTACCGGTGGCGGCGGCGTCGGCCGAGCTGTTCCGCTACCTCAACGAACAGATCGACCGGAACGTCGACCCGCAGGCCCCGACCGAGGACAAGCACGCCGCGGACCTGCTGGCCGAGGGCCGGACGGCCCTCGACCCCGACTGAGCCCCGTCGTTCAGGAGGCGATGTCGCGCTGCGACTGCGCCAGGATCTCGGTGCGCTCGTGCTCGGTCAGACCGCCCCAGACGCCGTAGGGCTCGCGGGCGGCCAGCGCGTGCTCGCGGCACTCGTTGATGACGGGGCAGGTCGCGCAGATCGCCTTCGCCGCGGACTCACGGTCGCGCCGACGCGAGCCGCGCTCGGCGTCGGGCGAGAAGAAGCGCGCGGACTCCAGGCCCTGGCACGCGCCCTGGTACTGCCACTCGTAGACCTCCTGCAGCGGGAGCGGGAGGTTCTTGAGGTTTGCCATCGTGCACTCCTTCGGGAAGCTGCCTCGGGGGACTCGTGCCGGTGAGGTCGTTGTTGTTCAGACCATAACGACAACTTGTTCAGGTTGGCAAGTGGGTGAACAAGTTCTATGATGGGGCCATGGCTTCCACCGATCCGACCACCCAGGCGCAGCAGGTGACCCTGCTGTCCGTGGGCGAGGTCGCGGAGAAGCTCGGCGTCCCCGCCTCCACGTTGCGCACGTGGGAGCGCCGCTACGAGCTCGGTCCGTCCGCCCGCAGCGCCGGCGGACACCGCCGTTACGACGCCGCCGACGTCGAGCGACTGCAGCGCATGCACCTGCTCGTCGAGAGCGGTCTCGGTCCCGCAGCCGCCGCCCGCGCCGCCATCAGCGGCGACCCGATGGAACGCACCGAGGGGGCCGACGCCTTCGCCGACGCCGTCATCGCCGCGACCCGCGCCTACGACGCCGAGGGCCTGCGGACGTTGTTCGTGCGCAAGCTCGAGGACCTCGGCACGATCCGCGCCTGGACCGACCACATCGCGCCGTCGATGCGTCGCGTGGGCGAGGAGTGGTACCGCGGCAGCGTGGGGGTCGACGGCGAGCACCTCGTGAGCGACGCGCTGCACACCGCGCTCCGCGCGCGGCTCGCGTCACGCCGCACCAAGGGCCAGGACCACCGGCCCGTCCTGCTCGCCTGCGCGGAGGACGAGCACCACGTCCTCCCCCTGCTCGCGCTGCAGTGCGCGCTCGCCGACCAGGAGATCGGGTGCCACATGCTGGGGCAGCGCACCCCGTTCAGCGCGATCGCCGGCATGACGATCCGGCTCGAGCCGGCCGCCGTCTTCCTCTGGGCGTCGATCGTCCACTTCGACGGCAACGCCCTGGCCTCCGTCCTCGACGCCGCGGCGGACCGCACCGACGTGCTGCTCGGCGGCCCCGGCTGGAGCGTCGAGGGCGGAACGCACGTCGCCGACCTGCAGGCTGCCGTCGACGCCGTGCAGCAGGCCATCGTGCGCCACCCCGTCGGGGCGTGAGCCGCGAGCCCTGGTCGAGCAGCGTCGCGTGGGTCCGTCTGGGAGCATGACGTCGTGGCCGACCTGACCTTCCGCGGACGCCGCGTCGTCCGCGACCGGGCCCTCGTGATGGCGATCATCAACCGCACGCCGGACTCCTTCTACGACCGTGGGGCCACGTTCGACCCGACCACCGCCCTCGACGCCGTCCGTCGTGCCGTGGCCGACGGGGCCGAGGTCGTCGACATCGGTGGCGTCAAGGCCGGCCCGGGCGACGCCGTGGACTCCGCCGAGGAGGTGCGACGGACCGTGCCCTTCATCGAGGCGGTCCGCGAGGCCGAGCCCGACGTCGTCGTCAGCATCGACACCTGGCGCGCCGACGTCGCGCAGGCGGCCGCCGCCGCCGGGGCCGACCTGCTCAACGACACGTGGGCCGGTCACGATCCCGACGTCGTGCACGTGGCGGCCGAGCACGGTCTCGGGTACGTGTGCTCGCACACCGGCGGCGCACTCCCCCGCACCCGGCCGCACCGGGTGCGCTACGACGACGTGGTGGCCGACGTCGTCGCGACCACGACGCGTGCCGCCGAGGCCGCGGTCGCTGCAGGGGTGCCCCGCGAGGGCGTCCTCGTCGACCCCACCCACGACTTCGGCAAGAACACGTTCCACAGCCTCGAGCTCGCCCGGCGCGCCGACACGCTGGTGGCCACCGGCTGGCCCGTGCTGATGGCGCTGTCGCGGAAGGACTTCATCGGCGAGACGTTGGGCCTGCCGCCCGAGGACCGTCTCGAGGGCACGCTGGCCACCACCGCGCTGACGGCAGCGGCCGGTTGCGCGATGTTCCGCACCCACGACGTCGTCGCCACCCGGCGCGTCCTGGAGATGACGGCGACCCTCCGCGGTGAGCGTCCACCCGCTCGGGCGGTGCGTGGACTTGTCTGAGGCACGACGCTGGTTCGAGACCCGCACCTTCGACGCGTCGAGCCCGCTCGGCGACCTCGTGGACGCCAAGGCGGGACGCCGGGTCACGGTGATCCTCCCCGCGCGCGACGAGGCCGCGACGATCGGCGCGATCGTGCAACGCGTGCGCACCGCCCTGTGCGACCTCGTCCCCCTCGTCGACGAGGTACTGGTCGTCGACTCCCGCTCGGGCGACGCGACCGCGCAGGTCGCGCGCGACGCGGGCGCGAGCGTCATCACGGTCGCCGACCCCGACCCCGCGTTCGACGGCGGCAAGGGCGCGGCCATGCGCACCGGCATCGCGCGGATGCAGGGCGACGTCGGCGTGTTCCTCGACGCCGACGTGACCGGCTTCGACCCGGCATTCGTGGCGCGCCTCGTCGGCCCCCTGCTCCGCGAGCCGTCGCTGGTGCTGGTCAAGGCCTTCTACGACCGGCCCACCCACGACGGCGGCGGCGGACGGGTGACCGAGCTCGCCGCACGCCCGGAGATCGTCCGCCGGGCGCCCGAGCTCGGCGGCTTCGTCCAGCCGCTCGCCGGGGAGTGCGCGTTCGTGCGCGACGCGTTCGTCGACCTGCCCGTCGTGAGCGGCTACGGCGTCGACGTCGGCATGCTGCTGCACGCCGTGCGCAAGCACGGTCTCGACGCCACGGCGCAGGCCGACCTCGGCCGTCGCGAGCACCAGCACCAGGGGCTCACCGCGCTCGGGCGGATGGCCCTGCAGGTGCGGGCAGCCTTCGACCTGGTGCTCGAGGGCCGCGACGTCGTGGTCGACGAGCGCTGGGTGCCGACGCGCCGGGCCGACGGCACGCCCGACCTCGTGGCCGAGCGGGTGGAGACGCGCCTGCTCCCCCCGCCCGGCGCCGACGGCTGACTACCAGCTCGACTTCGTGATGCCGGGGAGCTCGCCGCGGTGCGCACCCTCGCGGAAGCGGATCCGCGAGAGCCCCGCGACCCGCAGGTGCCCCCGGGGCCGTCCGTCGACCTGGTCGCGGTTGCGCACGCGCGAGGGCGAGGAGTCACGCGGCAGGCGGGCCAGCGCGCGCGAGGCCTCCATCCGCTCCGCCATGGACAGGGTGGTGTCGCGCGACGCCGCGCGCAGCGCGTCGCGCCGGTCGCGGTAGCGCTCCACGGTCTCCTTGCGTCGCTCGTTGGCGACGATCTTGCTGCGCTTGGCCATCAGCGCTCCTCCTTGAACTCGACGTGCTTGCGGATCTTCGGGTCGTACTTGCGCAGCACCAGCCGGTCGGGGTCGTTGCGGCGGTTCTTGCGCGTGACGTAGGTCGTGCCCGTGCCGGCGGTCGAGCGCAGCTTCACGATCGGGCGCAGCTCGTTGCCCCTCTTGGCCATCAGAGCCGCTCCCCACGGGCGAGGATGTCGGCGACCACGGCGTCGATGCCGCGGACGTCGACCGTCTTGATGCCGCGCGCGCTGAGCGTGAGCGTGACGTGGCGGCCGAGGCTCGGCACCCAGTACCGCTTCTTCTGGACGTTGACGTCGAAGCGTCGCTTGGTGCGACGGTGCGAGTGCGAGACGTGGTGGCCGAAGCCGGGGGTGGCCCCGGTGACCTGGCAGGTGCGCGACACGGCGACCTCCTGTGTAGAATGACAATCGTTCGCAACAGACTACCGGAGATCTTTCGTGAAGAAGAACCAGCACCCCCGCTACGAGGAAGTCGCCTTCCGCGACCGCTCCGGCGACCTCCTGCTCGTCACGCGCTCCACGCTCCCCGAGCGGCTCGCCGCCGACCACGAGACCGTCGAGGTCGACGGCCGCACGCTGCCCGTGGTCGACGTCGACGTGTCGAGCGCCAGCCACCCGTTCTGGACGGGCAAGGGTCGTGTCGTCGACACCGAGGGCCGCGTCGAGCGCTTCCGCCGCCGCTACGGGCAGGCCGGCCGATGAGCCCGGCTCCCCGTCGCAGCCGCCGTCGGATCCTCGAGCGCAGCGTCCCCGCCGTGCTGGTGACCGGCATCGGCGACGCGGCCATGGAGGCGGTCACCGTCGGCCTGCAGTTCGACCTGCCCTCCGCCGTCGTCGTGCGCCACACCCTCGACGTGGAGAACCAGCAGCTCACCCGCGTCGTCAGCGACCTCACGGGTGTCGTCGAGCGGCACGTGCACGAGCTCGAGCACGCCTGCGTGGCCTGCGCGCTGCGCGAGGACGTCGTGCCGACGCTCGAGCGGCTCGCCGCCAGCGGTCGCTGGGGCACCGTCGTCGCGCACCTGCCCGTGGCCGCCGAGGCGCTGCAGGCGTGCCGGGTCATCGAGTCCTACGCCGACGTCGCGCCGCACGTGCACGTCGCCGCCGTGGTCGCGGCCCTCGACGGCGAGACGGTGCTGGGCGACCTGCTCGGCGACGACCTGCTGCACGAGCGGTCGCTGCACACCAGCGACGACGACACGCGCGGGGTGGCCGAGACCGCCGCCGCCATCGTCGAGTACGCCGACGCCGTCGTGCTGGCCGGCGCGTCGTCGCCCGAGGCCCGCGACCTGCTCCGTGCGCTCGCCCGGCCCCAGGTGCCCGTCGTCGACGACCCGTCGGCCCTCGACGCGGGCCCGCTGGTCGACGGGGCCCACCTGCACGCCGTGACGGAGGCGTGGGTCGACGTCGTGCGCCGCGGCGAGCTGCCGCGGTACGCGTCCGAGCACGTGTGGACGCTCGACCTGCGCTCGGACCGCCCCTTCCACCCCGACCGCCTGCTCGAGAGCATCGAGCGCATCGGCGGCGGCCCCCGACGTTCGCGTGGGTCGTTCTGGCTGCCCAGCCGGCCCGCCGACGTGTGCGTGTGGGACGGTGCCGGCGGCCAGCTGAGCATCGGCACGGCGTCGCCGTGGGGCGCGAGCGCCCCGCTCACCCGCATCGTCGTGCACGGACTCGTGTCCGGGCCGCTCGCGAGCACGCCCGACGACGTGCAGGCCGCCTTCGAGCACTGCCTGCTCACCGACACCGAGATGGCCGAGCGCGGCCCCTACTGGGAGGTCGTCGAGGACGGCCTCGAACCCTGGCTCGGCGACGTCCGCCGCGCCGCCTGAGGAGGAACCATGGCAGTCCCGAAGCGCAAGACCTCACGCAGCAACACCCGCCACCGGCGCTCGCAGTGGAAGGCCACCCGGCCCGACCTCGTGCCGGTCACGGTCGACGGACGCACCGTCCACGTGCCGCGACGGCTCGTCAAGGCCGTGCACCGCGGCCTCGTCGACGTCTGAGCACGTCGCCGCCGACACCCACCCACCCACCTGATCCCAGGAGGAACCATGAAGGTCCGCAACTCGCTGCGCTCGCGGAAGAACCAGCCCGGCTCGCAGGTGGTGCGCCGCCGCGGCCGCACCTACGTCATCAACAAGCAGAACCCTCGCCTCAAGGCTCGTCAGGGCTGACGCAGCCGCCTGGCGTGTGGGAGGTAGGTGACGCGCGCTTCCTGGGGCGTGGGCGGTAGGTGACGCGCGCATACGAGCTCGCTTTCCGCGCCTCACCTACCTCCCGGTGTGGGGATACGCGCGCCACCTACCGCCCACCCAGGCCGCACCCCGAGATCCGACCCGACGCCCCGCCCGGTCGAGGCCCCCTCGAGGGCCACTTCCAGCGCGAGCCGAGGCAGCGCACCAGCAACCGAAGACCCTCGCAGGCAGCAGCAGCAGCAGCTCTCGACCGCACCCACGACGTCACACAACGTCAGGCGATGTCACGCGACGAGCTGCTGCCAGGTGTCCCAGCCGATGCGCAGCGTGAAGGCGCACACGACGACCACGAACACCGCCCGCACGAAGCTGCTGCCGCGCGCCACCGCCAGCCGGGCGCCCAGGTAGCCGCCGGCCACGTTGCACACCGCCAGCACCGCGGCCACCTGCCACATCACGACACCCTGCGGCACGAACACGACGAGGGCGGCCAGGTTGGTCGCGAAGTTCGCCAGCTTCGCCTTCCCGCTCGCCTCGAGGAACCCGTAGCCCAGCACCCCCACCAGCGCGAACACGAAGAACGAGCCCGTCCCCGGCCCGAGCGCCCCGTCGTAGAAGCCGACCGCGGCACCGATGCACAGCGCTGCCGCGTAGTGGCGACGCCCGTCGAAGCGCAGCGCGGCCACCTGGCCGAGCTCGGGTCGCAGCACGGTGAACAGGCCGACGGCGACGAGCACCACCAGGATCACCGGGTTGAACGCCGCCCTCGGGATCCACGACGCCACGACCGCGCCGAGCAGCGACCCGACGAACGCCGCCACGGCCAGCGGGGCGGCCGTGCGCAGGTCGAGCCGCACGCGACGCAGGTAGGTCAGGCTCGACGTCGTGGTGCCGGCGATCGACCCGACCTTGTTCGTCGCGAGCAGCTGCACCGGCGCCGCCTGGGGGAACGCCACGAGCAGCGCGGGCAGCTGCACCAGCCCGCCACCGCCGACCACCGCGTCGACCCACCCCGCGACGAAGGCCGCCGCCCCGAGGAACAGCAGCACGCCTGCGGTCACGTCATCCACCGCGCCAGGCTACGGAGATCGCGTCGACCTCGCGCACACCCCACCCTCACGGCCTCCGGACCAGTAGCCTGTGTCCCGCCGGCACCACCCAGGGAGGTTCGAGGCATGCGACTGGTCGCTGCACGGGTCCGCAAGGTCATGTCGGTGCAGGACTCGGGCCGACTGGCGCTCGACGAGGGCCTCACCACGCTCGTCGGCAAGAACGAGTCGGGCAAGACCGCCATGCTGCAGGCCCTCTACCGCGCCAACCCGCTGCCGAGCGGCCACCCGACGGCGTTCGCGGCGCGCCGCGACTACCCGCGCCGCGACCTCGGGCCCGACCGCGACCGGATCGACGACGTCCGGCCCGTGACGCTCGAGGTCGAGCTCGACTACGCGGACCGCCAGCGTCTGGAGCGCAGCGGCGATCGGCTGCCGACGACACCGCTGTTCGCGAGCCGGCGCTACGGCGACGGCGCGCTGCACTGGGCGGTCGACGAGGACGGCACGCCCCTCGACGTCCCGCCGGGCACGCTCGCCGACCTCACGGCCATGCTGCCGGGCTTCCAGTACTTCGACGACCACAACGTGCTGCCGGGCAGCGTCTCGATCCGTCGCCTGCAGGAGCTCGACGCGGCAGACCTGTACCCGTCGGAGCGCACGGCACTAGCCCTGCTGCGGCTCGCGGGCATCGCCGACGCGTCGTTCGGCGCCGACGAGCACGAGGCGCACGAGGCGGCGCTCGCGGCCGCCGCGGCGCGCCTGACCGACCAGCTGCTCGCCTACTGGAGCCAGAACCGCGACCTGTCGGTCGAGCTCGACCTGGAGACGGTGGGCCTGGCGTCGCCGGAGCCGTGGCTGCACGTCAGGGTGCGCGACGAGCGTCGGGGTGTGAGCCTCAACGTCGCCGAGCGCTCGAGCGGCTTCCTCTGGTTCTTCTCCTTCCTCGCCGCCTTCTCGGAGTTCGCGGAGCAGGACCGCCGGGTCGTGCTCCTCGACGAGCCGGGCATGAACCTGCACGCGAACGCCCAGGGCGACCTGCTGCGCTACCTGAAGGAGCAGCTCGAGCCTCGCCACCAGGTCGTGTACTCGACGCACTCGCCCTACCTCGTCGACGCGGGCCGGCTCTCCCGGTGCCGTGTGCTGGAGAACGTGGGCGACCGCGGCACCACGGTCAGCTCCGAGCTGTGGAGCGCGGGCGCGGAGACGACGGTGCCGCTGCTCGCCGCGCTCGGTGCCGACCTCGCCCGCACGCTCGTCAGCAGCCCGCACCAGCTCCTCGTGTCGTCGCCGTCCGACGTCACCTACCTCGCGGTCATGGGTGACCTGCTGCGGTCCGAGGGCGGCCGCGCCCTCGACCCGCGCTGGACGGTGACGCCGATGGGCGGCGCGTCGGGCCTGCCGACGACGCTCGCCCTGCTCGGCACCACCGCGACGTCGGCGACGGTGCTGATGGACGGCCCGGCCGGGTCGCGCGGCGCCGTCGAGGAGCTCGTGAACCGCGGGGCGATCTCGGCCGACCACCTCGTGCCGCTCACCGACCTCACCGGCACGCTCGACGCCGACCTGGAGGACCTGTTCGACGCCGAGTGGTACCTGCGGCTCCTGGCGGAGTCCGGGGGTCCCGCGGTCTCGCACCGCAGGCTCGTCGGGAAGCGGTTCCTGCGCACCCCGCCACGTCGGCGCATCGTCCACCAGGCCGAGACGGTCCTGGGCCACCGCTTCGACCGCTTCCAGCCCGCCGCCCACCTCCTGCGCGAGCGGTCGCGGGTCCTCGAGACCGTCGACGCCGACACCAAGCAGCGCTTCCAGCAGCTCATCGACCGCCTCAACGCCCTCCTCGGCCCGCCCCTCCCCCGCTGAGCGTGACGTTTCGGGCCCAGATCGCGGTGATCCGGGCCCGAGACGTCACGCTCAGCGGGGTGGGGAGGGGCGATCAGCGGCGGAGGACGCGGAGGGAGCCGGCGTGGGCGACCTCGGCGAAGCCGTCCTCGAGGGCGCGCCGGTAGATCCGGTACGGCGCCTGGCCGCCGTCGGCCGGGTCGGGGAAGACGTCGTGGATCACGAGCGCCCCACCGGGACGCACCCAGCGGGCCCACCCGTCGTAGTCGGCCTGCGCGTGCTCGTCGGTGTGGCCGCCGTCGACGAACACCAGGTCGAGCTCGCGACCCCACCACGACGCGACGTCGGGCGAGCGCGCGACGACGACGTCGACGACGTCCTCCAGCCCCGCGCGTGCGAGCGTCTCGCGCAGGAACGGCAACGTCTCCATGCGTCCGTCGGGCCCCACCAGCGACGTGTCGTGGTACTCCCACCCCGACTGCTGCTCCTCGGAGCCGCGGTGGTGGTCGATGGTCACCAGCCGCGCGCCCCGGAGCCGGGCGACGTGGCCGAGGTGGACGGCCGACTTGCCGCAGTAGCTGCCGATCTCGACGGCCACGCCCCCGGCCCGCAGGTGCTCGCCGGCCGCCGCGCGCAGGGCGTCGGCCTCGTCGTCGGGCAGGAAGCCGCGGACGTCGTCGGCGACCGCCCGCAGGTCGGTCGGCAGGTCGAGCTCGCTCACGGTCGCTCCTCGTCGGTGGTCAGCAGCGGCAGGTCGTCGCCGCGGAACAGGCCGTTCGCGGGCGTGGTGCGGGTGAGGGCGTCGACCGCGAGCAGCACGGTGCCGGCGGTCCAGGTGGTCTGCTCGACCGGCCAGTACGTCTGGTCCGGGTAGACGTAGCCGGTCCAGTAGGTCGCGTCGTCGCGGCGCAGCACCTGGACCTCGCGCAGGATGCGGCGCGCGTCGTCGTCGCGGCCGACCGCGTCGAGCGCGAGCACCAGCTCGCAGGTCTCCCCACCGGTGACCCACGGACTGTCGTCGACGCAGCGGGCGCCGAACCCGGGCACGACGAAGTCGTCCCAGCGGGCGTCCAGGCGCGCCGCCGCGACGGCGTCGGGCAGGGCCCCGCCGAGCACCGGGTAGTACCAGTCCATCGAGAAGCGGGCCTTGTCGGCGAAGCGGTGCGGCTCGTGGTCGAGCGCGCGACGCAGCCGCACGGCGGCGTCGCGCCAGCCCGGCACGTCCTCGCCGACGACCGCGGCCAGCGCGACCCCGCAGCGCAGGCTCAGGTGGATGCTGGCGTTGCCGGTCACGAGCGCCTCGTCGGCGACGTCGCCCTCGGCCCCGCGCGACCAGCGCACCGGACCGGCCGGCTCCTGCAGCTCGAGCACGACGTCGAGCGCGGCGCGCACCGTCGGCCACATCCCCTCGACGAACGCGACGTCGCCGGTGAGGCGCCAGTGGTGCCAGACCGCGGTGGCGACGTAGGCGGTGAAGTTCGCGTCGGTGGCGGGCACCGTGACCACGCCGTCGACGTACTCGGTCGCGTACGACCCGTCGGGCCGCTGCGCGGCGCGGCTCCAGGCGTACGCCGCCTCGGCCTCGTCGCGACGTCCGGCGACGGCCAGGCCCATCGCGGCCTGCAGGTGGTCCCACGGGTCGAGGTGGTGGCCCTCGAACCAGGGGATCGACCCGTCGGGCCGCTGCACGGCGACGATGGTGTCGGCGGTCGCCTGCACCTGCTCGGCGTCGAGCACGCCCGGCAGGGCGAGCGCGGTCCCCGCGGGCGGGAGCGGCCCCCAGCGGGTGGTCGGGAGCGTCACGTCAGGCGAGCGGCTTGGTGTAGTACAGCGCGACGCTCTTGCCGAGCAGCGGGTTGAGCGCCTTCTCGGCCACGCGCGTCGTGCGGGGCGCCTTCATCATGTCCCACACCAGCAGCCGGTGGTAGGCGCGGACCGCGGGGTGCTGGTCGCGCTCGACGCCGACGGCGCACTTGATCCACCAGTACGGCGCGTGCAGGCCGTGGGCGTGGTGGGTGTGCGTGTGCACGAGGCCCTCCGCGCGCAGCTTCGCGTCGAGCTCGCTGGCCTTGTAGATGCGGATGTGGCCGCCCTCGTTGGCGTGGTACTCGTCGGAGAGCATCCAGCAGACCTTCTCGGGCCAGTGCCGGGGCACCGTGACGGCGAGCGTGCCGCCCGGCGCCAGGATCCGCACGAGCTCGCTGATCGCCTGGACGTCCTCGGGGACGTGCTCGAGGATCTCCGAGGCGAGCACGACGTCGAAGCTGCCGTCGGCGTAGGGCATGTCGAGGATGGTCCCGGCCTGCACGGTCCCGCGGCCCGACTCCGGCACCTGACCCTCCAGGCGCATCGCCTCGAACATCTCGTCGACGCCCTTCAGCTCGACCTCGTCGAGGTCGAAGGCGGTGACGTCGGCGCCGCGGCGCAGTGCCTCGTAGCTGTGGCGGCCGGCACCGGCACCCACGTCGATGAACCGGGTGCGGGCGCCCACGCGGAGGCGGTCGAAGTCGACGGTCAGCACGTCACTGCTCCTTGCCGGCGAACCTGCGGATCGCCTCGTCGTACACGTCAGCGGTGGCGCGCGCCACCGAGGTCCAGCTGTAGCGCGCGAGGGCGCGGGCCCGGCCGGCGGCGCCGAGGGCGGCGCGTCGGTCAGGGTCGTCGAGGAGGGCCGAGATGGCCACCGCGAGCTGCTCGGCGTCGCCGGGCTCCACGAGCACGGCGCACGGGTCGCCGTCCTCGCCGTCGCCGACGACCTCGGGGATCGCGCCCGCCCGGCTGGCCACGACGGCGGTGCCGCTGGCGAGCGCCTCGACGGTCGGCAGCGAGAAGCCCTCGTACAGCGACGGGACGCACATGACCTCGGCCGATCGCATCAGGTCGGCGATCTCCTCGGACTCCACGCCGCTGTGGGTGGTCACGCAGTCGCGCAGCCCGAGCGCGTCGATGCGTCGGTCGGTCGCGCCGCCGGGCTCCACCGACGACACGAGCTGCAGCTCCACGTCGGGGTGCTCGACCCGGACCTTCGCCAGGGCGTCGAGCAGGTGGGCGACGCCCTTGAGCGGCTTGTCGGCGCTCGCGACGGCGACGATGCGCCCGGGCACGCGGTCGGCTGCCTCGGCGGGGGCGAAGAGATCGGTGTCGACGCCGAGCGGCACCACGCGGATGCGCTCGGGGTCGATGCCGAAGTCGGTGACGGTGTCGTCGGTGGCGACCGTGGACACGCCGACGACGAACGGCAGCCGTCGTGCCACGCGGGCCTGCATGCCGACGAAGGAGTACCAGCGGGCGACCGAGAGCTTGCGCCAGCCGCGCGCGGCGTCGAGCTCGACCTTGCGGTCGCGGCTGATGGGGTGGTGGATCGTGGCCACGAGCGGCAGCCGCCGACGCAGCGCGAGCAGCCCCCACCCGAGGCTCTGGTTGTCGTGCACGACGTCGAACTCGCCGAGGCGCTCGCGCAGGTGCCGGTCGGCGCGCAGGGTGAAGGTGAGCGGCTCGCCGAACGCACCGGTGACGCTGAGGACCCACTCGACGACGTCGGGCACGCTGCGCAGCGTCCAGGGCGCGGGCGGCTTGAACGGGTCGGGCTCGTCGTAGATGCCGAGGCTGGGCAGCCGCGTGAGCCGGACCCGCGGGTCGAGGCCCACGGGGTACGGCTGCCCGGAGATCACCTCGACGTCGTGGCCCGCCTCGACGAGGCCGCGGCTCAGGTGCTCGACGTAGACGCCCTGGCCACCCACGTGCTGCTTGCTGCGGTACGACAACAGGGCGACGCGCACGTGACCACCTTCCGCCTCGGCCGCGTGGGAGGCGGCAGTTGAGAGACCCACGGTATCCGAGACGCGGCACAGGGCGTCATGCGCGGCCGGACCCCGGGGTGGTCGGTGGGTCGAGCGGGGTGCCCGCCAGCTCCGCCGCGGTGATCCCGCAGCGTCGACGCAGGCGTGGGTCGAGGGTCGCGAACGAGCGCGCGAGGGTGTCGCGCATCTGCGCGAGCGCGAGCAGCACACCCTCGTTCGAGAGGTCGCCTCCCGCGCTCTCGAGGGCGCCGCGCGCGCTGCCCAGGTCGCGCGCGACGGCACGGTAGGCCGCCTCGCTCGTCCGGTCCGTCTCCAGGCCCGCCAGGTGCTCGTACGCACGCTGGAGCACCCCGAGGCGCTGGCCGAGGGTGCGGGCCACCTGCCGAGCGGGCGGCGGGTGGGCGTTCGCGTCGCGCAGGCTCTCCAGCGTCCCGCAGTAGTCCGTCAGCGCGATGCTCAAGGTCGCCCGTGCCGTGGGCCGCGGAGCGGGTCCACGGTCACCGCCGCACCCGGCCAGCAGGGACACGACGAGGAGGAGCGTGGCTCCGAGGAGCGTGACGACCCGGCCCGATGGCCGCGCGTCGTCGGCGCGGATCACGGCCGCACCACCTCGTCGGGTCGGGGTGTCGCCACCACGACCGGCTCGCGGAGGAGCCGCAGGTCGAAGTCGGCACGGACCCCCTCGCCGCGCAGCCGCACGGACCGCAGGGCGGGGGTCCCTCGGCGCGTCACGACGAACGTCGTGCGGGCGCCGGAGTCGTCGTCGAGGTCCACCTCGAACCGGTCCTCGTCCGCACGGACCCGGGCGACGTCGGCCGGGCGCAGCGCGGCGGCGCGACCCAGGACCCGACCGGGGTCGAGCTGGTCGCGGAGCCGGTCCCCGGCCGACGGCTCCATCAGCACCCAGCCACGGGCGCCCGCACGCGCGGACGCCGGCGTGTACCCGCTCCGCAGCCAGAACGTGCGGTCCGCGTGCACCCACGTGGTGTTGTAGCGGCTGCGCACCTCCAACCGGGTCCGCGGTGCCCGGACCGTCGCCTCCCAGGCGCCGCTGCGCAGGTCACCCGTCGCCCGCACCGTCCCGCGCTCCCCCGCGGTGCTGCTGCTGCCGGTCATCCTCGTCGCACCGGCCGCCTGCGCGGCTCGCGACGCCGCGCGGAGCCGCTCGAGCGCCGCGCCCACGTGGGGGTCCGTCGTGGCGCTCGCCGACGATGTCGCCTCCGGTGACGGGGTCGCGGCGTCGGCGCTCGGTGCGGGGCGGGGCTCACGCGACTCGTCGCCGTCGTGTCCCGAGCAGCCCGCCAGGCACAGGCTGGCGAGGAGGACCACGCCGGCGGCGGCCAGGACGCGGCGCACCCTCGGCGCGCGACGGGTCATGCGGTCCTCCGCGCCCGACTCTGCACCGCGATGACGAGGTCGTCCCACCGGTCGACCGCGAAGGCCTGCACGCGCAGCAGCGTGCGCTCACTGACGAAGAGGGTGTCGAAGGCCAGCATCGACAGCGAGAACCAGGGCAGGCCCATCAGCAGGGCGATGCCGAGGTGCATGCCCGCGATGCCGACGAGCGCGACGCGGCGCGCAGGTGCCCACGGCAGCGTCAGCGGGAACAGGACCTGCAGGAGCACGACCGACCAGGTGGCGAGCGCGAGGAGCACCGGCTGCGCCACGAGGAGGTCGTTGAGGAACCCGAACGGACGGAACTCGGGCAGCGACAGCGGGTAGTACAGCGCGGTACCGAACTGCCACGGCCCGCCCCGGGCCTTGAACAGCCCCGCCGTCACGTAGACCATCACGATCTGCGCCATGAGCAGCCCGAGGGCCACGTTGCTGACGAACGTGCCGACCGCCCGCGCGGCGTCGCGGTCGAGCACCCGCTCGAGCCCGAGGCGCGTCCACACGAGGTACTGGAGGGTGGAGTCCATCCCGCCCCACCGCAGCCGCGCGTCCCACGACCAGACGACCGAGCACCGGGTCCACAGCAGGTAGAACAGACCGATCCGCGCGATGTTGTCGCCCTGGTCGCCGAGCATGGGCGCGGACTCGACGAGCTGGATCGAGCCGAGCAGGAGCAGCACCCCCGCCGTCCGGGTGAAGCGCCCCAGCGTGAAGCAGACCGCGGCCGCCAGGACCGCGAGGTAGAACAGGTCGAACCAGCCGCCCGACAGGTGCTGCAGGCCCACGAGCCAGCCGTCGAACCCGTAGCCCTCACGCAGCGGCGACATCCAGGACGACCCCGGCCCCCAGAGCAGCCGTCGGTCGCGCAGGTTCGACAGCAGCACCCCGACGTACATCGTGCCGAGCAGGATCCGGCACGCCGCGAGGCTGTGCAGGCCGTACGCACGGCTGCACAGCCGGTCGACGACCTCGGCCACCCTCGACGTCTCGCGGCGCTGGTCGATGCGCCGCTGGCCGACCGTCCTCATGGCCGCACCCCGACCCGCGCGAGGTGGTCCTGCAGCACGCCACGGTCGGGCTGCGGCACGGGCACCACGTTGCGCCAGCCGTACCGGACCGGACGGAAGGTGACGGTCCGTCGCCCGTCCTTGGCCGTCCCGTACTCGACGACCTGACGGCGGACCGTGCGCAGCTCGACCTGGGTGGCCTTGCCGTCCCACAACGTCTGCGCCGCGACGGACGCGAGCCGGGCCAGCACCCCGTCGGTGCGCAGGTAGCGGCGGGCCGCCGCCGGCTCCCCGTCCGCGGCGAGCAGGGCCGTGCGCAGCGTGCGCGCGGTGTCGTGCTGCGTCACGACGTCGCGCTGGTCGTCGGACAGGCCGCCGTACGCGCCGTTGAGCGAGCCCGCGAGGGTCTGGGTGAGCAGGGCTGAGCGACTGGGCGCGAGCGAGTAACGGATCTGGTCACGTTCGGGTGCCGTGAGGGAGACCCACGGCGAGGTCCAGTCGTCACCGTCACGACCCCGCACCTCGAGGTCGATCGTGCCGCGCTTCGGGATCGGCGCGAACACCGACCAGCTCTGCTCGAAGAACGGCTCGATGTAGGCGTCGAGCCATCGCCCGGAGACCTGCTCGGTGACGAGGTTGTCCGGGAGGATCCACAACGCCACGACCACCGTGTGCGCCACGGCTGCCACGGCCACGGCCACCAGGACTCCGCGGACGCCGCGCGGTAGCGGTCGGGCGGGCTGCTGCGGGTCGCTCGTCATCTGCACTCCTGGGTCGGAGGCGGGTCGGGGTCGGTGGTGTCCTCGCGGACAGCGGCACCGACCCCGACCCGCCTCGGCGGGCGGTGGGAGCTCCTCCGGGGGCTAGGCCCGGGCTCCTCGCCCGCGGCGACCGGCCACCAGGGTGGCTCCACCGAGGGCGGTCAGGGCCAGGCCCCAGAGCAGCAGGGGCACGGAGACCGGACCACCGGTGTTCGGGAGGTAGCCGCCACGGGGGCCGCCCACGGCACCGCTGCTGATGCCGGACGCCGAGGCGCTGAACCCGATCCCGTTGGCGCCGCCGGCGATCTGGTCCTTGCCTGCCGACTGCCCGGCGCCCGACGTGTCGGCGCCGGAGGTGCCGCCCGTGTCGTCGTCGCCCGACGTGCTCGCGCCTGAGCTGTCAGCGCCCGCGTTGTCCCGACCGGAGTTGTCGGTGCCGGAGTTGTCCGTGCCCGAGTTGTCCGTGCCCGAGTTGTCCGTGCCCGAGTTGTCCGTGCCGGAGTTGTCCGTGCCCGAGTTGTCCGTGCCGGAGTTGTCCGTGCCCGAGTTGTCCGTGCCCGAGTTGTCCGTGCCCGAGTTGTCCGTGCCCGAGTTGTCCGTCCCGGAGCTGTCCGTCCCGGAGTTGTCCGTCCCCGAGTTGTCCGTCCCGGAGTTGTCCGTCCCGGAGTTGTCCGTCCCGGAGTTGTCCGTCCCGGAGTTGTCCGTCCCGGAGTTGTCCGTCCCGGAGTTGTCCGTGCCCGAGTTGTCCGTGCCCGAGTTGTCCGTCCCCGAGTTGTCCGTGCCGCCCGTGCAGTTGATGCCGCCCGATGCAGCCTTGGCGTCGACGTCGACGCGCTCGAACCCGAGCTCCGCGGAGCCCAGGCCGTTCGGCGCGACGCCCGGGATCGGCGCGATCGTGAGGTCGGCCGTGAGACCGTTCATGGACCCCGCGGCGTGGGTGCCGTCGGACGCCTCCACCACGTTCGTGATGCCGCCGTAGTTGAGCTCGCCGTCGACGAGCCGGCTGAGCGACTCGCCCACCGGCGAGCCGTTGAAGACCTGGCTGAGCTCGATCGACAGACCGGGCTCGAGCTTCAGCGCGGCGTCGCCGATCTTGATCTGCATGTCCGGCAGCTCCGGCACCTCCAGCGTGGCGCCCGCCGGCTTGCCGTTCGCCGTGGCGACGATCCGCGCGATGTCGTCGGGACCACCCGCGTCACCGCCCCACGACACGGCCACGAGACCGTCGAAGAGCTGGATGTCGGCGAAGTTCCACGTCGCCTCGCTCTGCAGCGCCAGCCCGTCGGGGCAGACGGCGCTGTCGGGCACGAGGCTGACCTCGCTCGTGTTCTGCCCGAGGTCCGCCTCGCCGACCGGGAAGATCGAGCCCGGCAGCGGGAACCCGAGGGTCGGGTCGATGAGGGTCAGCTTGCCCGTGTTCGTCTCGGCGTAGGAGAGGCGACCACCCTGGGCGACGGTCTGCGCGTTCCAACGCGCCTCCGCGGCTCCCGTCAGGGCCTCGAGCGACCCGAGGGTCGGGATGGTGAGGTTGCCGAAGTCCTGGTCGTCGCGCTGGCCGTCGACGACGGTCGTCGCCGCCGACTCGGCCTTGACGATCTGCAGGTTCAGGCCCACGGCCCCCGCGCCGATGGGCGAGGCCCGGGCGTAGGAGCGCGACTCCGGGTCGTTCGCGATCGTCGACGGGACGGCGTAGGAGCCGACACCGGTGCCCTGGTACGGGCTCAGGCCAGCACTGTCGGCCACCGCGACGCCCTCCGCGACGTTGGCGCGCAGGTTGATGCGGTTGTCGAGCAGCGACGCGCCCGCGAACACGCCGTAGTTGCGGACGGCCCCGCTGAAGCCGCCGGGCTCGTCGCCGGCCATCGCGGACTGCGCCGCCATGGTCAGGCCCAGGCCCATGAGGGCGGTGCCGGCGATGGTCGTCCGCCTGCGCCGCTGTCGTCGTTGTCGTGTCGTGTCCTGCGTCATCAGTGTCGTCCTTTCAAGACGGTGGTGCTCAGGTGGCGAAGGACGGTCCGTCGTCCTCCGTCGGCGTCCGAGAGGAGCTCTCGGTGGGCGGGGTCGGGGTCCGGCGACCGCGCTCTCCCCCGGTGGGGACGCAGCTCGCTCACAGCGCACCGGCCGCGGCGTTCCGACGGACGCGCAGCGGGTTCAGCCGCTCGGTGACGAACGTGGTGTCGCGGGCGAGCCGGTAGTCGGGGCCCTCGAAGAAGGTGCTCGCCTCGGCGTCGCCGGTGCCGCGGTAGAGCAGGTACGCGGTGGTGATGCCGGCGAACTCGTCGTCCGCCAGGTTCGTGCGCACCGGGCTGAAGTGGTTGGCGGTCCGTGCCGTCGCGAACCAGCCCGGCACCGACCGCACGAGTCCGCTCTGCGTGAGCAGCGGCCACGAGCCGGCCGGGACCGTCGTGTCCCGGGCACCGGCGAGGACGAAGACCGGCGTCCGCACGGTCGAGCCGAGAGCGCCGGGACCAGGCTCGATCGCCAGCGTCCCGCTGACCCGCAGCCGCGGGTCGAGCCGCGCCAGCAGGTCGGCCGACACGCTCGCGGTCTGCAGCGCGGCGGCACCACCCGCGGAGTGACCCGCGAGCACCACCCGGCCGAGGTCGACCCGGTCGTGCAGCGGCGACGTCGGGTCGGCGTCGAGCCGCCGGGCGGTCGCCAGCCCGAGCAGGTGCATCTCCGGGCTGGAGTTGACGAAGTCCGACGAGACGGTCACCACGAACCCGTGGCTGGCCCAGTGCCGCGCGAGGGTGTCGTAGTTGCCGACGTCGGAGAAGATCCCGCCGACGAAGTCGACGACCGGCAGCCGACCGTCGCCAGGGACGTCCTGCGGGTAGTAGACGACCGAGCTGATCGGCTGGTCGAAGCCGTAGGGGAAGGCGTTGCTGCAGCGGGGGTCCGCGTCGCCGATGGCGAGCTGCAGGATCCAGCGCTGGACGAGGCGGCAGTCGCCGAGCTTCGCGGTGGACGCCACCTCGTACGGTCCTGGACCGTCGGCGTAGACGCTCGTGGCGTCTCCCCGCTCCGACGCGACGGCACCCGCGACGTCGGCCGACGCAGGTGGTGTCGCGACCCCGACCGCGAGCGCGGCGACCACGGCAGCCAAGGCCGCCCTGCGCACGATGCTTGCTGTCATTCCCACGGTGACCTCGCTCCGTCCTGCTCCGCCTGCGGGCACCCGTCGCCGGTCCACGACGCGGGTGCCGGTGACGCGGTGCTGCTCTCCCGGGAGACCCTGGTGCGCCCGCGCCGCACGGGTCCACAGCGAGGCGCGAACTTGCGTAGGCCGTCCATCCATTTGCGTAGTCGCACGCTTGGTCCTGCGTCTGCCGGGGGAGCATGCTTGCCGACAAGTCACAGGAGACAGGGGGACTGCGACGTGGACGTGGCAGGGCGACAACAGCAGAGCATGACGACGGCGCTGGAGGAGGGCCGCAGCATCGAGATCCGCGGTCGACGACTCAGCGGACGGACCACGCTCCTCGACCGTCTGGCCGAGCTCTCGACGTCGCGCCGGGTCCCCCACCGACGGGTCGAGGGCAGCGAGCCGCTGCGCGACCACCCGTTCGGCGCGCTGCTCATCAGCGGTCTGCTCGAGTCCGCCACCCTGGCCGGGCCCAACCCGTTGCGCGCGGCGGTCGAGGCCGTCCGACGCCGACTGCCGAGCAGCGGGCCTGCGGCGTTGCTGGTCGACGACGCCGACCACCTCGATGCCCAGTCCGTCGCCGTCCTGCGCCACCTGGAGCGGCGCGGCCTCGTGGTGGCGGCGGCGTACCGCACCGACCTCGCGGGCAGGGCGGCCCCCCGGGTCCTCAGCGGAGCGCCCGTGGTGGTCGACGCCCCGAGCCTCGCACCCTCCGCCCTGCTGTCGACGCTGCGCGAGCGGCTCGGCGGGGCGGTCAGCGCGAGGCTGCTGAGCGAGGTGTTCGCCCTGTCCGGTGGCGTCGTCGGCGTCGCCGAGCACCTCGTGGACGACGGCGTGTTCGACGGCTCGATCACGCAGGTGGACGGTGCGTGGGACCTGCGCGGCCCCCTCGTCTCGCGCTCGCTCGACGGTCTGTGGCAGGCCTTCCTGCGCGAGCTGCCGCCCACTGACTGCCACTGGCTCACCACGCTCGCCACCGCCGGGCGCTCGACGCTCGGCACGCTGCCCCCCGCGGCGCTGGAGGCCGTCGACCGTCTCGAGAGCCTCGGGCACGTGAGGACGGTCCGACGGGGCGACGGCCGTGCCGTCCTCGTGTCGGCCCTGCTCGCCGACCACGTCCGCCGGACGTCCGACGCCGTCGCCCGCTCCGCGTCGCCGCCGATGTGGGTGCCACCGGTCGAGGTCGACGGACCGACGCCCGACGGCGTGGTCGGACGCGTCCCGCGCGAGCTCGGGTGGCGTGCCCAGCTCGTCCGCCAGGCAGCAGCGCCAGACCCGCACGACCTCTCGACCCAGCTCGTCTTCGGCGGCACGGCGGAGGCCCCGACCCTCGCCCGGATCCTCGGCCTCGCGGAGCGGTCGACACGACTCACGTCCGACCCGTCCGTGCTCACGTCGGCGCTCGAGCACCTGGCGCGGCTCGACGACGGGTCCGACGACGTGCGGCTGGCCCTGGCCGCAGCCACCACCGTCCTGCAGGTCGTGGCCGGTGTCGCCCACCGCCACGAGCCCCCGGCCGACGACCCGGACGCCCATGCCCTGGCCCGGGCGAAGGCCTGCGAGGCGCGTCTCTACGACGCCCTCGCCACCGGTCGGTTCACCGCGACCGACGACGACCTCGCCCTGGCGTCGACGCTGGCCGACGAGTCCGCCGACGTCGTGCGCCTCGTCCCGCGCCTGCGCGGCCTGCAGGGCCTGGTGACCGCGTTCCGCGGCGACCTGCGGACGACCCGCGCCCTGGTGACGCAGACCGTGGACGACGCGGTCGCCAGCGGCAGGCTCGACCAGGTGGCCTACGTCGGGTCGAGCGTGGGCGTGCTCATGCTCGTCGGCGGACAGCTCGGTCTCGCCCGGCGGTACGTCGAGACCGCGCTGGCGCTCCCCTGGGAGAGCGCGGCCCAGGACAGCGTCTCCACGCCGCAGCTGGCCGCCGTCCTCTCCCTGTGGGACGACGACCCCGCGCTCGCCTCGGCGCTCCACACCTGGGCGCCCGAAGGTCCTGAGCTGGGCCCTGATCCGTACGACACTGCAGCCTGGCGGCACACCGCCGTCCTCCGGTCGTCAGGGCGGCCCGAGGCGGCCTCGGAGACCCTCCTCGACCACGCCGAGGACGCCCGCCGTCGGGGGTGGCTGAGCACCGCGGCCATCCTGGCGATCCACGCCAGGGACATCTGCTCGACCCCACGCTCACGGGAGCTTGCCGAGACGTGCTCCGGCACGGTGGACAGCCCGCTCACGGCGCTCTACTTCCGCGCTATCGCCGCCCGGGATGCGTGCGACGTCGAGACGATGACGAGCCTGCGGCACGACATGCTCGAGCACGGCGCCGTCGTCGGCGCCTATCGCCTGACGCTCGCCGCCTCGCGGCTGGCACCGCCTGGCGCTTCTGCCCGCGCGCTCGCGGCGGAGCTCGGCGAGCTCCGTCGCCTCCATCCCGAGGCGGTGTTCGTGGCGGAGCGGACGACGACCGGGCCGTCGCTGACGGCGCGCGAGCGCGAGGTCGTGATGGCGGTGCTGCAGGGACGCTCGAACGCCGAGGTCGCCCGCGAGCAGTTCGTGAGCGTGCGGACGGTGGAGTCGCACCTGCACCGCGCCATGAAGAAGCTGGGCGTGACCCGCCGCTCGGAGCTGCGCGGCCTCGTCGACCTCCTCTGACCCAGCCCCGGAGCGGTCAGCGTCGCTCGTCGACGTCCGGCTGCTCGGTCTCGACGTCGGCACCGTCCGGGGACGGCTCGTCGCTCGGGCGCGTCGTCAGCGTGACGCGGTCGATGCGGCGGCCGTCGACCGCGGTCACCGTCAGCCGGTACGGACCGATGTCGACCGTCTCGCCGACCTGCGGGATGTGCCCGAGCCGCTCGAGCACCAGCCCCGCGACCGTCGAGTAGTGGCCGGACTCGTGGAGCAGCTCCAGCCCGGTCAGCTCCTCGAGGTCGTCGAGGTGCATGCCGGCGTCGAGGTCGTCGCCCTCCGGGGAGTGCAGCAGCTCGGCCTTCTCGGCCAGGTCGTACTCGTCGCGGATCTCGCCGACGAGCTCCTCGATGATGTCCTCCAGGGTGACGATCCCGTCGGTGCCGCCGTACTCGTCGACCACGAGCGCGATGTGCACACCCTCGCTGCGCATCTGCGCCATGGCGGGCAGGATCCGGTTCGTGCTCGGCAGCACCGGGATCTCGCGCACGATGTCCGCCACCACCTCGGCGTCGGAGTCGGTCGGCACGGCCAGCAGGTCGCGCACGTGCACGAACCCGATGACGTCGTCGCTGGAGCGCCGACGCGTGACGGGGTAGCGCGAGTGCGGCATGGCGAGGGCGGCGCCCGCCGCCTCGGCCAGGCTCATGCCGCCGTCGAGGACGTCGACGGCGCCCCGCGGTCGCATCACCTCGCGCAGCGTCCGGTCGGTCGCCGTGAAGACGTCCTGCAGGATCTGGCGCTCGTCGTCCTCGAGGCTCTCGTGCGCCCCGACCAGGTCGCGCAGCTCGTCCTCGGTCATCTCCTCGCTGGTCGCGTGCGGGTTGCCGCCGAGCAGCCGCACGACGACGTTCGTCGACAGCGACAGCAGCCAGATGACGGGGCGCATGAGCGTCGCGAAGCGCGAGAGCGGCGGCGCCACGAGCAGGGCGATGGTGCCGGACTTCTGCAGCGCGAACCGCTTGGGCACGAGCTCGCCGAAGACGAGCGACAGGTAGGCGATGAGCAGCGTCATGCCGACGAGGGCGAGGCTCGACGCGGCGCCCGGGCTCAGCCCCAGCGCCTCCAGCGACGGTGCGACGTCGGGGGCGAGGGTCGAGGCGCCGTAGGCGGCGGACAGGAAGCCTGCGACGGTCACGCCGATCTGGACGGCGGCGAGGAAGGTGTTGGGGTCACGGGCGAGCTCGGCGACCTTGCGACCGCGCGAGCCGTTGCGCTCCATCTGGCCGAGCTGGCTCTCGCGCAGCGAGACCAGGGCCAGCTCGGTGGCCGCGAACACGCCGCCCACGAGGACGAAGACCATGACGAGGGCCAGGTTGAGCAGGGTGCCGGTGTCCATCACGACCTCCCGTCGACGGACGGGGGGAGGTCGCGGCCGGTACTCGGAGGATGGTCCACGTCGGCCAGTCTAGGGACGCGCGGCCGCGAGGGCAGCCGCCAGCCGGTCAGGCGCGGTTGTGGGCCACGGCCGCCTGCACCAGGGTGGTGAACGCGTCGGCGTCGAGCGTGTCGTCCTCGCGCAGGTCGACGGCCCGGCGCGTGCCTGCGTCGAGGCTGGCGTTGAACACCTGGGCCGGGTCCTCCAGCGACGCCCCGCGCGCGAAGGTCACCTTCACCTTGTCCTTGTAGGTCTCCACGGTGCAGAGCAGCCCGTCGCACGAGAACGTCGGTACCCCGTCGGGGTTCGACGGCTTGCGCCACTTGACCTCCTCGACCGCGTCGGGCGCAGCCGCCCGCACGAGGTCGCGCACCTGCTGCACCCGGTCGGCACGCCAGTCGCTCATGGGGCGATGGTAGGCGGTCGCGGGGCCGTCGGGGCCTTCTCGTCGCCGTCGGCCACGGCCACCCGGTCCCGACCCTCGCTCTTGGCCACGTAGAGCGCGCGGTCGGCGCGGCCGATCGCCACGTCGGGGTCGTCGCCACGGCGCGCGACGGTCAGGCCGTAGCTCACCGTCGGCAGGACGGTGCCGTCGGGCAGCGTGCCGCGCTGCAGCATCGAGCCCACCTGCTCGACCGCCGCGCGAGCCTCGTCGAGGTCGGCCTGGTCGAGGTAGAGCACGAACTCCTCGCCCCCGACGCGGCCGGCGAGGTCGCCCGGCCCGAGCGCCGACCGGCACGCGGCCGCGAACATCTGCAGCGCGAAGTCGCCGGCTGCGTGCCCGTGCACGTCGTTGACCCGCTTGAAGTGGTCGAGGTCGGCCATCACGACGACGCCGTGCACGGCGCGGCGACGGTGCGCGCGCCAGCGCTGCGACAGCTGCTGCATCAGCTCGTCACGGTTGAGCAGGCCGGTCAGGCCGTCACGCGTCGCCCGCGCCCGCAGGTCGATCGTGTCGTCGGCGTAGCTGAGCGCCGTCATGCTGAAGGACACGGTCGCCAGCATGACGGTGGTGACGAGGGTCGTGACCTGGCTGCCGAGGAACACGTCGAAGAGCCGTCCGTCCTGGCCGACTGCGAGGAAGGCGACGAAGCGCGCCAGGTAGAAGACCGCGACGCCGGTGCACATGAGCGTGAGCGAGCGCAGGATCGGTCGGTACACGCGGGCGCGCGGGCCGGGGGCGGGCAGCCGTCTCCAGGCGCGGTGCAGCTCCGTCGCCGCGAGCGCCAGGTACGTGGTCATGAGGCCGAGGAAGAACGGGCCGCCCGACCAGTCGTTGCGGCCCGGGTGGTCGAGCGCCGACGCGACCAGCAGCACGACCAGCGACGCTGCGACGAGCAGCCAGCCGACGCGCAGGCCGCTGACGGCGCGCGCACCGGCCCAGACCGAGGCGGCCCCGCCGACGATGCAGACGTTGCCGAGCGGGTTGCCCCACCACTGCTGCGACGTGCCGTCGAGGAGGTAGAGGCCGGAGCCGGCGAGGAACGCGCCGAGGGCCACGCACCACCACCCGGCGTAGGCGGACCGCGTCGACCGGTAGGCCACGAAGTAGAAGAGCGCGAGCAGCGTGACCGCCACGACGGCGAAGGAGACGCGCAACGAGACGACGTCGAGCATGCTGGCCCCTGGACGGTACGACGAAACTGCGTCGATCCTTTCACGAAACCGGGTCCGAGGTGCCGGTACCGCGCCTGCGGACCCGTCGGACGCCGTGACCTTCGCCGCACCGAGGACCCGAACGCGGGCTCGCTGCACGGCTCGTTTCGACTGCGAGCAGAGGGCAGGACGACGTTCCTGGAGGTTCCTCCAAGGACACCGATACCGCCGTTCGGCCCCCGATCGACCCGATGAGCACCTATGCTCGCCGAGGCCTCAGACAAGGGAGGCCCGCGCACGGGTGCGCTGAGTCCACCCTCTCCCGTGCGATCCGCTGAACACACCCAGGGTGGAGCGGGACCGCCGAGCAGTCCGCGCCTCCTCCGAGGCGCTCGGGGCTTACCACCACGTGTGGCGTGCACCTTCCAGCACGAGCCCGACAGGTCACGTTCCGCAAGCGTCGTGAAGGAACCACATGCGTCACGTCACGCGCGCCCTCGGCGTCGCCATGCTCCTGCTGTCCCTCTCCTTCGGCACCACCCTCGCCGCCGGCAGCGCCTCCGCGCTCACGCCGCAGGAGAACAAGAAGGTCATGAAGATCGCGAAGTCCCTGCGGGGCACGCCCTACAAGTGGGGCGGCACGTCGCGCTCGGGCTTCGACTGCACGGGCTACACCCGCTACGTCTTCCGCAAGGCCCACGTCACCACGCTCGGCCGCACCGCGGGCCAGCAGGCGAAGCAGGGCATCAAGATCTCCAAGTACCGCAAGCGCGTCGGCGACCTGATCGTCTTCTACGGCGGCAACGGCGCCTACCACGTAGGCATCTACGCCGGCGACAACACGATCTGGCACTCGCCGCGCACCGGCCAGTCGGTCAAGCGCGAGCGCATCTGGACCAGCTCCTACAAGGTCCGCCGCATGGGCTGACCCGCCCCGCGGCACCGCACCGGGCCGGCGAGCGTCCTCGACGCTCGCCGGCCCGTGCGCGTCCCGCTCTCCCGTGCTCGTGTGCGTGGGGCCCCACGCGAACGCGCAGATCCGGCCCACGGTTACGTGGGGGCGAGCCGGTCTGCGTGGGGCCCCACGCAAACGGGCCCGGGCCGGCGACCTACTCGAAGTGCCGGCGGGGGTTGTCGACGAGGATCGTCTCGACGTCGGCCTCCGTCAGACCACCCTCGAGCAGCGCCGGGATGACGTCCTCGCTGATGTGCCGGAAGTGCCAGTTCGGCGCGGCGTGGGCCTTGGCGTCGGCGCTGAAGTAGTCGATGAAGCAGTTGGCGTCGTGGGCGAGGGTCACGTGCTCGACGTACCCGCGGCGCACGAGCTCGATGATCGTCCCGACGCGCTCCTGCATCGGGTTGAACAGGTCGAGGCCGAACCGGTCCATGCCGAGCATCGACCCGGCGTCGGCCAGCCGGCAGAGGTAGTCGACGTCGTTGGTGTCGCCGGAGTGGCCGATGATCACCTTCGACAGGTCGACGCCCTCCTCCTTCAGCACCTGCTGGGCGACGAGCCCCGACTCGTTGGCCGGGTTGGTGTGCACCGTGATCGGGGCGCCCGTCTGCACGTGGGCCTGGCCGACGGCGCGCATGACGCGCTCGACGCCCGGCGTGAGGCCGGCGAGCTCGATGGCGCACTTGAGGATGCCGGCCCGCACGCCGGTACCGGCGATGCCCTCCTGGATGTCCTTCACGAACATCTCGGTGAGCGGCTCGGGCATGTCGACCAGCAGGCCCGGTCCGCGGTGCTCGAACTGGTGGGGCACGTCGTTGTAGGTGTAGAGCCCGGTGGCCACGACGATCTGCAGGTCGACCTGGGCGGCGATGCGCTGGATGCGGGGGATGTAGCGTCCGAGCCCGAGCACGGTCGGGTCCATGATCGAGTCGATGCCGAGTCCCTTGAGCTCGGTGAGCTTCTCCACCGCGTCGCGGATCCGCTCCTCCTCGTCCCAGTCGTCCTGGTAGTTCTGGTTGTACTCGGTGTTCAGCACGAACACGTGCTCGTGGACGAGCGTCCGGCCCAGCTCGCTGGCGTCGATCGGTCCGGTCACGGTCTGGACGGTGGTCATCGGGATCCCTTCAGAGTTGAACTCAGGTTCAGGTCCAAGCAGGGCTACAGCGTGTCCCAGGTCACAGGTCACCGTCAAGGCGTCGACCGACGGGCGTCGACCGTCCATCGCACTTGAATCCGGATTCAGGTTCATCTACGCTGCGAGAACCTGACCCGAGGAGCACCCCGACCATGACCACGACCCCCGCCGTCCCCCGTCCCACGTCGATCCAGGAGCTGCAGGACCTCGTCGGTTCCGACCTCGGCCCGACCGCGTGGCACGACATCACGCAGGAGCGCGTCGACGCGTTCGCGGAGCTGACCGGCGACCACCAGTGGATCCACGTCGACCCGGCGCGCGCCGCCGACAGCGCGTTCGGCGGCACCATCGCCCACGGGCTGTACAGCCTCTCGCTCGGCCCCCGGTTCATGGAGGACCTGATGGCCTTCGACGGGTTCGCCCACAGCCTCAACTACGGCTACGAGAAGGTGCGCTTCCCGGCGCCGCTCCCGGTGGGCTCCCGCATCCGCATGCACGCCACGGTCGTCTCGGTCGACGACGTCGGCGGCGGGTCGGCCCACATCGTCACGCGCCAGACGTTCGAGCGCGAGGGGTCGGACAAGCCGATCTGCGTCGCGCACTCGGTCGGTCGCTTCACCGAGTACCCCGGGGGCAGCGGCCGATGACCGTCGCACGGCAGGTCCGCCTGCGCGCCCGCCCCGTCGGACTGCCCGACGCCGACACCTGGGACGTGGTCGACTCCGAGCTCCCTGCGCTCGGCGACGGCGAGGTGCTGGTCCGCGTGACGCACCTGTCCCTCGACCCCGCCATGCGCGGCTGGTTGAACGACGTCCGCTCCTACGTGCCGCCCGTCGGCGTCGGCGAGGTCATGCGCGCGTTCGGCGTCGGCACGGTCCTGGAGTCCCGCTCGGCCGAGCTCGCGGTCGGCGACGCCGTCAGCGGTCTCACCGGCGTGGCCGACCACGCCGTCGTGCGCGGCAGCGACCTCTCCCCCGTCGACCTCGACGCCGCCCCGGCTCCCACGTGGCTCGGCGCACTCAGCATGCCCGGTCTCACGGCCTGGTTCGGCCTGTTCGATGTCGCCCGCGCGCAGCCCGGGGAGACCGTGCTCGTCTCCGGGGCAGCCGGAGCCGTCGGCAGCGTGGTCGGCCAGCTCGCCAAGGCGCACGGCTGCCGTGTGATCGGCGTCGCCGGCGGCCCGGAGAAGACGCGCTGGCTCACCGAGGAGCTGGGGTTCGACGCCGCGATCGACTACCGCGAGGGAGCCGTGCACCGCGCCGTGCGCGCCGTCGCGCCGGGTGGCGTCGACGTCTACTTCGACAACGTCGGCGGCGAGGTGCTCGACAGCGCGCTGCGCACGTTGCGTCGCGGCGCGCGCATCGCGCTCTGCGGCGCGATCTCCACGTACAACGCCACGGAGCCGGCCCCCGGCCCGGCGCACTACATGTCGCTGCTCGTCAACCGGGCCTCGATGACCGGCTTCGTGGTCTTCGACTACGAGGACCGCTATCCCGAGGCGATCGCCGACCTCTCGGCTCGGCTGCGTGACGGCTCGCTCGTGGCGCGCGAGACCGTGGTGCGCGGCGGCGTGGACGCCTTCGGGGACACGCTGCTCATGCTGTTCGACGGCGGGAACACCGGCAAGCTGGTGCTCGAGCTCTGACTCAGCGGGGAGTCGTGAGTCCGAGGGCGTTGGCCCACAGCCGGGTCGACGTCTCGACGAGGTCGTCGACGGGCCAGTCCTCACCCAGCGCGAAGCTCGAGTAGGCCAGCCGGCTCACCATGCCCGAGAGGGCGCGCGAGGTCATCATCGGGTCGAGGGTGGCGTCGACGCGACCGTCCTGCTGGAGCTTCTCGATGCTCTTCGCGTTGCGCCGGGCGAACGCCTCGCCGCGTTCGAGCCGGCGCCGACGGAAGTCCTCGTCGATCGTCGCCACCTGCTCCTGGAGCCGCATCAGCCGACCGTTGCGCTTGTACGTCTCGAAGTAGGCGCGGTTGCTGGCCTCGATCACGGCGACCGGGTCGTCGGCGTCGTCGACGCGGGGCATCCCCGGGTGCAGCATGTCGTCCTGGGCCGCCTCGAGCACGGCCGTGAACACCTCCTCCTTGGAGGTGAAGTAGGTGTAGAAGGTGCCGATGGAGCACTTCGCCTCGGCGGTGATGTCGGTGAGCCGCGACGCCAGGAACCCGTCGCGCTCGAAGACGGTGCGGGCGGCGGCCACCAGGGCCGCACGGGTGCGCACACCACGTGCCGTGGTGGGCGGCTCCTTCATGCCCGAGGTGTCCGCGAGGGCCGGCACCTCGTCGAGGCGCTCCGCCGCGGATCTGTCGGTCATGGTGCTGTTCTAACGAACGAGGGTCCGAGGTGCAAGGCGGCCCGGCCGAGCCGGGCCGCCTCCTCGCTCATGCGCCGTCCGCGACGTCGACCGCCTCGAGCACCCGCACCACCGGCGGCGCGGCGAGCAGGTCGGCGAGCTGGGCCGAGGTCCGCTGGAAGTGCTCGGCGGCGCCGTGCGCCTTCAGCGCGTCGACCGACGCCCAACGTTCCACCATGACCACCTCGTCGGGCCGGCGCCTGACCCGGTGCAGGTCGTAGCGCAGGCACCCGTCCTCGGCCCGGACCGTCGCGAGCGAGGCCTGCAGCACGGCGACGAGCTCGTCGCCGCGACCCTCCTGGGCCTCGAGGGTCGCCACGACGTCGAGCGCGCTCATCGCACGACGACCGGGTTCACGGGGGCGCCGGTGCCGCTCACGATCTTGAGCGGCGCGGCGGTGTACAGGAAGGTCCAGCGCTCGTCGGCGGCGCACGCTGCCGCGAGGTCCTCGAGCCACGCGATCTCGGTGAACGCCACCCCGAGGTTGCGCATGAGCGCGCTGTGCAGCGGCAGGGTCACGCCCGACGACGGCTCCACCGTGACCTCGTTGGCGATGGTGTCGGTGACGAGGTTCGGGATCTCCATGTCCTGGAACCACTGCACGAGCTCCGGGCTGTAGGTCAGGCCGGGCTCGAGGAAGCCGTCGTAGAACTCCTCGGCGGACTGACGGTAGAACGAGCCGATGAAGCCGGTGCGGACCACCAGCACGTCGTGCTTCTCGATCGTGCAGCCCTGCGCCCGGGCGACGTCGAGCAGGTCCTCGTGGGTGAACGTCTCGCCCTTGTCGAGCGCGGCCTTGCCGCGGTGCCGGGCGACGTCGAGCAGCACGCCGCGCCCGACCACGCCGCGCTCGGCGATCGGCAGCACCGACGCCTTCTGCATCGCGCCGTCGGTGGTGGTGGCGTCGTAGCCGTTCCAGATCTGCCCGTCGTACCAGACGTGACCGAGGGAGTCGTACTGCGTCGACGCCTGCAGGTACATCGTCGCGACGTCGTCGGAGTAGTGCGCGCCGCCGGGCGTCTCCACGCCCTCGCCGCGCTGGAAGAAGCCCTCGTCCATCACGTTGGAGCGCTGGATGCCCTCACGGCCGGGCCACACCGGGTCGCCCGCCGGGTCGCCCATGCGCACCTGCAGGGTGAACACCTCCCCGGAGCGGACCTCGGCCACGCCGCGCAGCACCTCGGCGCTCGTCAGGTAGTTCAGCGAGCCGACCTCGTCGTCCGGCCCCCACTTGCCCCAGTTCCTGGGCGAGTCCTTCAGGAAGTCGCCCACGTACGGCGTCTCGGTCATGTCTGCTCCTTCGGTGCGTGCGGGTCGGTGGTGGTCAACGGTCGAGCCCGGCGGTCTCGGCGACCGCCCAGGCGCGCTCCACGAGCTGCTCGATCGCCTCGGGGGCCGGCGGCCCGCCGTCGGCGGCGTTGCGCGGGTCGTCGAGCGCCCGACGCAGGACGCCCTCGGCGATGACGGCGATCTTCCAGAGCCCCAGCGCGTGCCAGTAGTCGAGGTCGGCGCGGTCGCGGCCCGACGCCTCCAGGTAGGTGGTGGCCAGCTGCTCGCGGGTGGCGAAGCCCGGCAGTGCCGACGCCGCGAACATCAGCGTCGGCCCGTCGCCCTCCTCGGGCCAGTAGGCGAGCAGGCTGCCGATGTCGGCGAGCGGGTCGCCGAGCGTGCTGAGCTCCCAGTCGAGCACGGCACGCACGTCGCCGAGGTCCGGGTCGAGGATGACGTTGCGCAGGTGGAAGTCGCCGTGCACGAGCGCGACCGTGCGGCCGTCGTGGGACGACGGTTCCGGGGCCCGCCGACGCAGCAGCTCGGTCATCGCGTCCAGGCGCGGCAGGTCCAGCGTGCGCGAGGCCTCCCACTGGCGCGACCATCGCTTCAGCTGGCGCTGCGCGTAGGGCGCCCGCGAGGCGAGGTCACCGAGGCCCACCTCGTCGACGTCGACCTCGTGCACGGCAGCGAGCGTCCGGGCGAGCGACGGTCCGATGGCCGCGCGCAGCGACGTGTCGAGCTCGTGGGCGGTCTCCTCGCGGTCGACCACGAGGCCGTCGACGTGCTCCATCACGACGACCGGCGTCTCGGCGAGCGTCGGGTCGACGTAGCGGCCGAGCACCCGCGGGACCGGGACGGACGTGTCGCCCAGCGCCGCGAGGATCCGGTGCTCGCGCAGCACGTCGTGCGCCGACGCGAGCAGCTCGCCCCGTGGCGGACGGCGCACGATCCACCCGTGCCCGCCCTCGTCGGACACCAGGTAGGTCAGGTTGGACTGCCCGCGGCCGACACGGACGGCACCGAGCACGCCGTCCACCGCGAGGCCGTCGGCACGGAGCACCCCAGCCAGCACCGCGAGGTCCAGGGCCGGGGCGTCCGTGGCCTGGCGGGGGTCGGTCGTGGTCACGTCAGCCGCCCTGGGCCGCGAGCCGGTCGAGGGCCGCGCCCGCGCCGATCATCTGGCCGCCGTCGATGACCAGGGTCTCGCCGGTGATCCACGACGCGGAGGGCGACGCGAGGAACGCGATGGCCGCGCCGACGTCGGCGGGCTCGCCGATGCGCCCGAGCGGGGTGCGCTCGTCGACGGCGGCCTCGTGCTCCTTCCAGAGCGCCTCCGCGAGGCGCGTGCGCACCACGCCCGGCGCGACGGCGTTGACCCGGATGGTGGGGCCCAGCTCGATCGCGAGCTGCTTGGTCAGGTGGATCAGCGCCGCCTTCGACACGTGGTAGACGCCCAGGTCGGGGCCGACCGACAACCCACCGATGGAGGCGGTGTTGACGATCGACCCGCCGTGCTCGCCCATCCAGGCGTCGTGCACGAGCCGCGACCAGAGGATCGGGCCCCAGAGGTTGACGTCGAGCGTCTTGGCGAACCGTCCGTGGTCCTGCCGCAGCACGGGCCCGTAGGCCGGGTTCGTGCCCGCGTTGTTCACGAGCACGTCGACGCTGCCGAAGCGTTCCATCGTGCGGTCGACGCAGGCGCGCGCGAGGTCCTCGTCGGTCACGTGCGCGCCGACGCCCATCGCCCGCGGGCCGACGGAGACGGCGGCCTCGGCGGCCGCCTCCTCCGTCCGCGCCGTGAGCACGACGTTCGCGCCCGCGTCGTGCAGGGCCGCGGCGGCGGCGAGGCCGATGCCGCGGGACGCCCCGGTGACGATCGCGGTGCGTCCGTCGAGCGAGCCGGTCACTTCTTCTTGTTCCAGTCCGCGTCGATGCGCCGCAGCTCGACCTGCGCGAGCGTGCGCTTGTGCACCTCGTCGGGGCCGTCAGCCAGGCGCAGCGTGCGCTGGTGGGCGTAGAAGCTGGCGAGCGGGAAGTCGTCGGTGATCCCGCCGCCACCGTGCACCTGGATGGCCCGGTCGATGATCTTCAGCGCCACCTGCGGCGCCGCGACCTTGATGGCCGCGATCTCCACGCGCGCCTTCTGGTTGCCGACCGTGTCCATCAGCCACGCGGTCTTGAGCGTCAGCAGACGGATCATCTCGATCTCGATGCGCGCCTCGGCGATCCAGTCCTGGATGTTGGAGCGGTTCGCGACCGGCTCGCCGAAGGTGACGCGGCTCTGCGCCCGCTGGATCATGAGGTCGAGCGCACGCTCGGCCATGCCGATGGAGCGCATGCAGTGGTGGATGCGGCCTGGCCCGAGGCGGGCCTGGCTGATCATGAAGCCGTCGCCCTCGCCCGCCAGCAGCGCCGTCTTGGGCACCCGCACGTCCTCGAACAGGATCTCGGCGTGGCCCTCGCGGTCCATGTAGCCGAAGACCGGCAGACCGCGGACGATCGTGATGCCGGGGGTGTCGAGCGGGACGACCATCATCGACTGCTGACGGTGGGTCGCGGCGTCGACATTCGTCTTGCCCATGACGATGAGCACCTTGCAGTTCGCGTGCAGCGCGTTCGAGGCGAACCACTTGCGTCCGTTGAGCACGTACTCGTCGCCGTCGGCGTCCATCCGCAGCTGCACGTTCGTGGCGTCGGAGCTGGCGACCTCGGGCTCGGTCATGCAGAAGGCCGAGTTGATCTCGCCGGCG
>SXGQ01673538.1_pt1 | contig 45750 bp, 34 predicted proteins | sample 3178371 | NCBI WGS metagenome assembly SXGQ01 (sample SAMN11356859, study PRJNA531348) | freshwater metagenome | isolation source: freshwater sample F1-20 | place: China: Fuxian Lake, Yuxi | collected 2017-12-25 | reverse complement strand
TAGTGATAGTGTTGATTAGTTAGTGATAGTGTTAGTGATAGTGTTGATTAGTGTTGATTAGTTAGTGATAGTGTTAGTGATAGTGTTGAGTAATTAAATGTCTCTGAGAGTGGTGATGTAAGCCAGCACTCTATCACAAACCCTCACAAATGTCAAGAGTTGACCTCCCGCCCAATTTCACCTATAATAAAAGAGATTTCCAATGAATGTTATGCTCACTCAGACAACGCTTCAGGATGAATCTTTGAGTCTCTTGAATGATATTTTCGGTGATGACATTATTGCCGAGAGTGTATGTATTCAAGACTTAATCGAGTGGAGTGGTAACACTTCATCACCACTCAGTAAACATCAACTTGCTCAACTGATTGTGTATTCTGAAGATAAACTGCGTGAGTTGTTTGATATTTACTGTGACGTTGTTGAATGATATCAATGGTTTTTGCACCTAAGTATCAAACACCTGGGCAAACAGTTAGAGTTAGAATCCCAGAGTATTATGCTGAGCAAATTGAAACAATTCTGCTGCGAGTTGATACACTCCCACCAATTAAAGGTAAACACGTTTTGAGCAAGTTTATACATTACCTTAACACTATTACGACAAACGCAAATTGATACTTAGAGTGTGCCAGTTGAATAAGTGGCACAAGGTTTGGTTTCAAGGTTGAATATCTGATAATCTTTAAAGGTAATCAAACCACTTCAAACCAATGCCAACCACAATCGCCACTGCAATTGATTATAACAAGGTCCGTGAAATGCTGGGAGTTGTTGTAACTGACGGATACTACGATTATGTTGTTGCCGACTTTAAAATGGGATGCGAAGCATATCAATTATGGTGCAAAAGTAGGCAAGCATTCTATTATACTGATGTAAATGCATTGCATCAATTGTTTGAAGTTGTGCCACAGAATTGTTTGCCAGTTGATTAAATGTTAGTTACCTTGTGCCAGTTAATCAAGTGGCACAAGGTATGGTTTCAAGGTTGAATATCTGATAATCTTTAAAGGTAATCAAACCACTTCAAACCAATGTCAAAACCATTTATCGTTTCAACTTTCACACCTTATGAGTCTAAAGATTTCTTCTACCATTTCGCCGATACTTATGAGGAAGCAGTTGAACTTGCAGAACATTTCTACCTGCAAACCGGTAAGGTTGTGGCAGTTGAGAGAGTGGCACAAGGTATGGGCACAGTGTTGAATTAATGTTATTCTTAAAGAGTCAAAACAAACCACTTCAAACCAAAGGAAACCTCCCATGCGTAAAGTTGAAACCCAGATGATTGAAGCAATTGAAAATCAACTCGATTGGCAGTCTGCTAACACTCAAGTGATCAACTCTGAACTAACAATTGATGGCACTGTTGTGAGTGTAGTTAAACTTCACGGGCATAAGATTGCCGTGATCGGTGATAATTTTATTCAACTATTTGATGGTGGTTGGCAGACTGCTACCACTAAAAGTAGGTTGAATGCAATACTCAAAGGGTTCGGAGTTGCTGGTGAAGGTGTATTTCAAAAGGCAGGAGAATGGTTCGTTCGTATACATGAGGATTTTAAAGTTGACTTCGAAGTTGTTAAGTTTACCAGTGGAATGGTGATCTAAAGTAACACTTAAGGGGCAGCAATGCCCCGCCTTAATTAACACTTATTCACCCTACTTTCTGAATCATGTATTACGATCGTTTTGACATTGTTTCCGCTCACTATCAGTTTGCTGCCGATAATCATGGCGGGCAGAATAGTGAATTGTATGCTAAGTTATGCCGTATTGGCAAATACTTTAGACCATCAACTTTCTGGAGTGGATATGATTCACTAACAGAGAATGGCAAGGTAATTTATGATAATTTAAGTGAGGCGACTCATTAACACTCACTGCACTGGGGAGTAGGTGATACTTACTCCCGACAGTGTTGATGACAGTTAAGGGGGCGATGTTGGGCGGCGTTGATGCCGAGCGATGCGTTCAAAAAACAATGGGTCCTTCTAAGCTATAAAACTTTGAAACCACGAGCTCGATATGAATCCCTCCAAAATAAAAAAAACCCCGCCATACTGGAATTTCTGGAAGGTGATTTTCGCCGGATGGTTAATTCGACATCCAAAATTTTTTTTCAATATTTTTTTGATGATTTTCGGAATTATTTTAGTTAGAATTTTAAAATGAATATATAAATTTGAAAGTGAAATCTTACAATGGACTATACAGCAGAATTCAGATACGATTCAGAAAAAGAAGAATACTACATACATATTCCCCCAGAGTTACAAGAAACACTTGAATGGCAAGAAGGAGATATTCTTGACTATTCATTTCATGGTGACAAATTGACTATTGAAAACATTTCACTTTAAATTTTTTTCCCCATAATTTTTTATGTCTGATACCAATTCAGTTTATCATGTATACTGTGCAAAGTCAAAATCAAAAGTAATTGCTCATAATTTAACTCATGATGAATTAAGCAATAAAATTTTAAACGATGAGTTTGATTTAGAATCTATAGAAATTTTAAAACTTTCAAAAGAAAATTATCACGAAGATGTCTCCTATTGACAAACTCTAAATAGGACGTTAAAATTATAAAGTTACTCTGACATTTTTATGGCAAAAGGATTTACCGTATTGGCAAACACGCCAAAAGAGAAAAATAAAGATGAGTTTGATATTGAAGTTGCAAAGGAAATGATTAAAGGCAAATCAATTGTCTTTTGTCTTCCTGGTCGTGGTTGCTCTTATATCTTTCTTAAAGCATTCGTACAACTTTGTTTTGATTTGGTGCAGGCAGGTGCAAGCATTCAAATTTCCCAAGACTATTCATCCATGGTTAACTTTGCACGTTGCAAGTGTCTTGGTGCAAATGTATTAAGAGGTCCCAATCAATTACCTTGGGATGGAAAACTTGAATATGACTATCAGTTGTGGATTGATTCTGATATTGTTTTCGATACCGAAAAGTTTTATCGTCTTGTCTATCATGACAAGGATATTATGTCAGGATGGTATTGCACCGAAGATGGTATGACAACTTCTGTTGCACATTGGTTAGAAGAAGAAGACTTCTCCAAGAATGGTGGAGTTATGAATCATGAAACACTTGAAACAATGCCCAAGCGTAAGAAAATCTTCACTGTAGATTATACAGGTTTTGGTTGGGTTTTGATTAAGAAGGGAGTCTTTGAGTCTCTTGAGTATCCATGGTTTGCTCCGAAGATGCAAAGATTTGCATCTGGTACAGTACAAGATATGTGTGGAGAAGATGTATCCTTCTGTTTGGATGCAAAAGAAAAAGGTTTTGAAATTTGGTGTGATCCGACAATTCGAGTCGGACACGAAAAAACTCGTATCATTTAAATAACTTATGACAAATCGTAAATCTCTGAGTGGATCAGCAGGTATTGAATCTCATCCAAAAAATACTCGACAGGGTAATGGGAAACATACAAAGTATACTGCAACTAGCAGAAACAATGCACGAAAACCTCGTAGAGGGCAAGGCAAATAAATCTTCAAAGCATTCAGAGTTTTCTGAGTGTCTTTTAATTTTTTTATAACTAGTTAAGAATTTATGTTTATAGCGCGAAGTGGCGCTTCTCTTTTGAAGAAACCTTAAAGAAAGAATCAAACCAATGAGAAAATCTGAGGTTGAAAGAAACATTCTTAAATGGATCAAAGAAGTATCAAAGATAAGAAAGGAACTAGGTAATTTTTCTATCTGTCCATTTGCAAAAAAGTCAAGATATCTAATTGTAGAGTGCGCTGCAGACGCCATCGTGCCGGTCGAAGGGTATCAGGTGATCATATATGTCATTGAGAATTCATTTGACCTTTTAGAGGTTCAGAGATGGGTTAAAATTCATAATGAAAGATATCCTGATTGGAAATTTTTTGAAGACTGTGCATCATATGATACCTATATAAAAAATATAAAGACAAATAATGGACTTTATAATCTAATTCTATCTCAACCAAAAGAAGAACTACGAGAATTTCGAAAAAAATTGGCAAAAACTGATTATTATAATAACTGGAACGAAGAATATCTAAAAGAAATTCTTCAAGATGATTATGATTTAATTTAAAAGGGATAGCAACCCCGAAAAAAGTTCTGATTTACCAAATCAGGAGCAACTCAATGGGAAAACCATCAGATAGAGATTCTAATTACATGTATGATCAATGGGGAACTACTCACTTAGTTACCGACTATCAAGCACCACGTATGCTTAGAGAAATATATAATGACGATATCACACCAAAAAGACATGATTTTCATACTCAAAAAGAAATTCATGAAAAAATTCGTAATGATAATGACTATGATGATTGGGAGTATGGAACTGAGCCTGTTTTTGGCATATAAATAAGTTAGTATTTCCATATCTTTGTGGCGTTAGAAAACATCTCCAGGTATTTTAAAGATGTGAGTCTTTCTTTTAAGTCTCATCCAATTACCAATGATATTTTAACGCTTACAAATGTAACTTCAATTAATCGGTCATTGAGAAATTTGGTTTTAACGTTAAATGGAGAAAGACCTTTTAATTCACTTCTGGGCACTCAACTGAGTGCCTCATTATTTGAAATTCTTGATACTCGAATTACTTCATCAATTGAATCTGAAATTAGAAATGTAATCTCAAACTTTGAGCCAAGAATTGAAATCAATACTATTAACGTAACTCCAGATTTTGATCAAGATTTATATGATGTATTGGTTGATTATAATGTTATAGGAGCAACAATTCCTTCACAACAATTAAACTTTGTACTCCAGACGGTACGATAGATGCCACAGATAAATTTTTCAAATTTAGATTTTGATCAGATTAAAGTTTCAATTAAAGACTATCTGAGGGCAAATTCGGATTTTACTGATTTTGATTACGAAGGATCAAACTTATCTACACTCATAGATATTTTAGCATACAATACATATTTAAATTCCTTTAACGCAAATATGATTGCGAATGAGGTTTTTATTGATAGCGCAACTCTCAGAGAAAATGTAGTCTCTCTTGCGCGTAATATTGGTTATGTACCCCGCTCAAAAACGTCTGCTAAGTCGTTTGTTTCATTTGTAGTAGATACATCAGGAGCAACTATACAACCCCTCTCATTGACTCTGAAGGCAGGTATATGTGCAGTATCAAATGCATTTGGATCTGAAAGTTATTCGTTTTCAATTCCAGAAGATATTACAATACCCGTAACCAATAAAATTGCCAGTTTTAATGATATACAAATTTATGAAGGATTTTTAGTTACTCAAACTTTTACATATAATTCATCACTCTACAATCAAAGATTTATATTAAACAATGGTGGAATTGATACTTCTACCCTTAAAGTTAAAGTAAAAAATAGTAATGATGATTCTACAACATACAATTACAATTTAGTTGATAACATCTCAAATGTAAACGATACTAGTAATATATTTTTAATTCAAGAAGTTGAAGATCAAAGATATGAATTATTATTTGGTGATGGTATTTTTGGTAAAAAACTTCAAAATGGTAACATTATTACTGTAACATATATTGTTACAAATGGAAAACTTGCAAATGGAGTTTCTTCATTTTCATTTTCGGGAAGAATTGTTGACAATAATGGACAAACTGTAAACATTGGTATTTCAAATTTAGCAACATCAACAGCATCAACAGGTGGTGGAGATATTGAAACTACTTCATCAATTAGAAATTATGCTCCAAGAATTTACTCAACACAAAATCGTGCAGTAACTTCAAGTGATTATGAAGCGTTAGTGTATAAAATTTTTTCAGAAGCAGAATCTGTGTCTGCATTTGGTGGGGAAGATTTGTCTCCACCACAATATGGAAAAGTATTCATTACAATTAAACCAAAAAACTATAATTATATCTCAGATTATACAAAAAGAAATATAGTTAGAGATTTAAAAAAATATTCAGTTGCTGGAATTATACCAAAAATTATTGATATTAAGTATCTATTTGTTGAAATTACTTCTTCAGTATATTATAATTCAAACTTAGTCAATTCTTTAGATTCTTTAAAAACTAATATTATCAATTCTTTAACTACTTATGCAAAATCTAGTGATGTAAACAATTTTGGAAGTAGATTAAAGTATAGTAAACTACTCAAAACAATTGATGATGTTGATTCTGGAATTACTTCAAACATAACTCTTATAAAAATGAGAAGAGATTTGGGAGTTGTGTTAAATTCCTTTGCAGATTATGAAATATGTTTTGGAAATTCTTTTCATCTTAAATATGATACTACTGGTAATAAGACTCCATTTAATATTAAATCTACTGGATTTCAATTAAGTGGTATATCTGGTGATCTATATCTTTCAGATTATCCAGATTTAACCAATAATGAAAAGGGAACTATTTTTGTATTTCGAAAATTATCAGATAATGAATACCAAATAGTCAAAAGATCAATAGGAACTATTGATTATGTTAAAGGAGAGATTATTTTAAGTCTATTAAATATAGTATCAACTCAAATATCAAATCCAACAAATATTATAGAAATTGAAGCAATACCAGAATCGAATGATGTAATTGGGTTGCAAGATTTGTATTTACAAATTGATATGAATAATACAAATATAACAATGATTCCCGATACCATTTCTTCGGGCAGTGATACTTCAGGTTATTCTTATTCAAGAACTTCTAGTTTTTCTAACGGATCAATAACAAGGTAATATGATAGAAACAAGAACATCTGCAAAAACTGTAGTTGAAGGACAAATCCCGATTTTTTTGCAAGAAGAATATCCAAACTTTGGACCGTTCCTAAAACAATATTACGAATCTCAAGAATATTTTTCTTCACCATTAAGTATTGTTAAAAATATTGATCAACTGTTGAAAGTTGGCACATATACATCGGAAATAATTAACTCTCAACATACAAACGTAACTCAATTTGTTGATTTGGGTGATACAACAATTTATGTTGAAAATACTTCTGGTTGGCCAGAAAGATTTGGGTTGCTTAAAATTAATGATGAGATTGTTACATACACTTCTATAGGAAATACTTTTTTTGATGGATGTATACGTGGATTTAGTGGAATTACTACATATCGATATTTAAGCGCACCAAATCAAATAGCATTTGAAACTACTGGAATTCAAACTCATGCTGTAGGAGAAAAGGTTGAAAATTTAAGTACATTATTTTTAAATGAATTTTTTAAAAAACTCAAATCTCAATACACTCCAGGATTTGAAAATGTATTTTTTCCTGGAGATTTAAATCAGAAAAATTTTGTTTTACAATCTAAAGATTTTTATGCAACAAAAGGAACTCCACAAGCAAATTCAATTTTATTTAAATCTAATTTTGGTGTAGATGCAGAAACAATTAAACCACAAGATTATTTAATTAAACCTTCAGCAACAAACTTTAAAGTTTTAAGAAAATATGTTGTAGAACCTGTAACAGGAAATCCTTTAGATTTAATTGGAAATACTTTATTTCAGGAATATAATGAAAGTTTAGGAATTAATACTGCATATGGATCAGTTTCTGATGTAGAAAGTCAGTTTTTTGATAACAAAACATATTACACTTTAGGAATAGATTTTGGTTATGATAGAGACTTATCTGTATTTGGAAGTTTATATGGTAATTTTTCAATTCACCCCAAAACTAAGTTAGTTGGGCTTGCCCAATCATCTTTAATTGTTGATTCTACTGTTGGGTTTGCAAATAGTGGATATCTATCCATAAACAATAATGTATTATCATATCAGAAAAAAACATTAAATCAATTTTTAAATTGCATTGGAATTACTACAGAAAAGATTGGAGACGACATAGTAGCAGATTATGTTTCATATGGTTTTAGTGGAGATAATAGAATTGAGGTAAGAATTAGTGGAGTGTTAGATAATTTAAATTTACCAGAAGAAACAAACTATTTTGAAATAAATGATACTGTTGAAATCAAAAGTATTGGTTTAATTAAAGAAAAAAACGATCACAAATTTAATTCTTGGATCTTTAACACTTCAACAAAATTTGAAGCATCTTCGATTACATATGATGGAAGTTATTTCGTAGTTGAAACTTATGAAAATCATCAACTAAGACTTAAAGATAATATTGAATTTATCAATAAAATTGACAATACTATTATTTCTGGTCAAGTTCAAAAAATTTCTTCAGATAATAAATTTTTAGTTTCATCAAACTTAGATTCAAATCAAACAAATTTATATGAAAAATATGATATTCGCAGAATTGTAAAAACAATTTCCAATAGTGTTGCTAAAAATGAATATACAACTGATGTACAAAATGTTTATGATTTAAATTCTGATGCTATTGTTGCTTCACCATCCATACCTTCATATGAAATTTTTTCAACCAATGAATCAAAAGGAATAACATTAGCAGGATTTACAACCACTTCATATTTAAATATTCCAGATCATGATTTTATAACTGGGCAAGCAATTTATCTAACTTCTGATTCTGATATTATACCTTCAAAAAATTTATTTGTCAATAAAATTGATAGTAATATATTACAACTATCTTCTAGTCCATCAAATATTAGTGATGGACTGTTTGAATCTTTTTCTAATTATTTACCATCAACTATAAATTTAAGTCTAATTCCAATAAAAAATAAAGATAGGAAACTTGATTCCCAAAAAATAATTAGAAAAATTAATACTCCAAAATTAAGTAGTGCCATACAAACAACCATACCAAACAGAAGATTGGGAATCTTAGTCAATGGTGTGGAAATTTTAAATTATAAATCAAATGATGTTATTTATTATGGTGGATTAAATAAAATAGATGTTTTGGGTGGTGGTCAAGATTATGATGTAATAAATCCTCCAGTTTTAGAAATAACAGATTCCGTTGGAGTTGGAGCAACAGGAACATGCGCTGTCAGTGGAAGTTTAAAGGAAATACAAATTATAGATGGGGGATTTGATTATCTAGAAACTCCCACGATTACAATAAGTGGAGGAAATGGAAAAAATGCAACAGCAGCAGCAAAATTGAAAAAAGTTAAGAGTGTTGTATATTTTAATGCTAATGGTATATCAACTTCTTCTGGTGGATTTATTAGTACTTCTACCAATATTATTGGTTTTAATACTGAGCATAAATTTAAATCTGGTGAAGCAGTCATTTATAATTCATTCAACGCAACGAAAATCGGAATAGGATCTACTTCTGGAGATACAAGCACTCAAAATTATTTGCAAGATAATTCTGCATATTACGTATCAATTGTTGATCAAAAAACTATAACATTACATAATAACAGTCAAGATGCAATTTTAAAAATTAATCCCATCAACATAACATCAGTTGGTGATGGAAATCAAAAATTTGAATCTTTATTGGATAGAAAAATTATATCTTCCGTAATAGTTACTAATCCTGGTAGTGAGTATCAAAACAAAAAAAGATTAGCAACTGTCTCTGGAATTAATACTTCATCAGATTCTATTTACATAAAAGATCATGATTTTAAATCTGGAGAGTTTGTAGTTTACGATTATGTTGGAGCACCAATTGGTGGATTGAGTACACAAACAAATTATCAAATTATAAAACTAAATTCCGATATTTTTAGATTATGTTCTGCTGGAATAGGAACAACTTTAAGTCAATTTAATTACGAAACAAATCAATATGTAGATTTAACATCTTCAGGAAGTGGATATCATTATTTCAATTATCCACAAATATCAATTTCAGTTGTTGGTAATATTGGAGTTGGTACAACTAATTCATATGAAAAATATAATGCAGTTTTGCAACCAATTTTTAGGGGAAAAATATCATCAATTCAATTAACAGATGTTGGAAGTGGATATGGATCTTCTAATATTATTAATTATAATAAGCAACCAAACATAGTTTTAAATTCTGGTAAAAATGCCGAAGTTAAACCAATTGTTGTAGATGGAAAAATTAAAAGTATTGTTGTTCTAAGTCAAGGAAGTGGATATAATTCTCCACCAACATTTAAGTTTTATGGAGATGGCGGATATGCAAAATTAACTCCAGTATTACAAGATGGAAAATTGATAGCAGTAAATATAATTAATGGTGGTGTAGGATTTACTACCAACAAAACTTTGATTGATGTAATTCCAAATGGAAATAGTGTTTCATTAAGAGCAGATATTCAAAAATGGACTATAAATTTATTTGAAAGATATAAATCTGTATTTTCCAAAACAAAAGATGATGGTCTTTTAGTAGAAGGAATTACAGAAGAATTGCAATATGTAAATTTATATGCACCAAGAAAACTAAGAGAAATTTTACCATCAAAAAATATTGATGGAAGCAACAATTATCAAAAATCGGATTTAATTTTTAATAATAATGAAATATTATCACAAAATCATTCACCAATTATTGGTTGGGCATATGATGGAAATCCAATTTATGGACCATATGGATTTGAGAGATATGATGGTGGAAGTATTAAAGCATTAAAATCTGGATATGAATATAGATCTCAATCAAATCGCCCACCATTTTCTGATTTTCCGGGGGGATTTTTTGTAGAAGATTATGTTTTTACAAATAGTGGAGATTTGGATGTTCATAATGGAAGATATTGTAAAACACCAGATTTTCCAAATGGAACTTATGCATATTTTTCTACAATAAATTCTGAGCAAAATGGATTTGACTCTACATTTGATAATTATAGAAGGTCAATATTTCCATATTTAATTGGAAATAGTTATTATTCAGAATTAAATTCATATAACTTATTACAATCATCAAACCAAAATATTATAAACATTAATAATGAAAATTATATTAGAAATACTTATCCATACAAACTAGATCAGTCTCATGCAGAATATGAATTTTTATATCAATCGGATAAAATTATAAATCAAAATGCAGTAATTGATTTTACATCATCTGGAAAAATTGAAAAAATTGGTATTATAAGTGAAGGATATAATTATTCTGTAAATGATGAGTTAGTATTTGATAATGCTTTTGGTGGTGGATTTGGAGCATCTGCAAAAATCTCAGAAGTATCTGAAAATAGAATATTATCAATCAACTCCTCAACAATAAATTTGGAGAATGTTGTATTTAATATTATAGATTCTAAAGGAGGGTTTGAAGGAATTACAACTTCTCCTCATAATTTAAAAAATTTAGATGTTGTTAATATTACTGGTTTATCTGATCAAAATTTTTCTGGAATATCTGGATTTAAAACTGTTGCAGTTGATACAAATATATTATCACTTTCTGTTGGATTGGGAACCACTGGAGTTACTGGAATTACAACTTTCATTTATGTTTATGGAAATGTTGATCAATCGATTTTAAATGCAAATGATGTTTTACAAATTACAAATACTGGAGTTGGAACTGAAAAACTTTTAGTTTTAAATATTGATAAGGTTTTTTCGAGGATAAGAGTTAAAAGAGAGCATGACAATACTGTTGGATATGCATACAGTGCTGCAACTTTAGTGGAATTAAATCCAAGAAAATTTACATTTTCTTCTGGATTTTCTACTGATAGATTTACTTCAAAAAATTCCATAATTTATTTCAATCCACCCAATTCTGTTGCAATTGGAACTGTTGCTGTTGGATCTGGCACAACAATTTCAACTATTGGAATGGGAAATTCTACCATTTCAAAATTTGTAAAACTTCAATCAATTTATCTTCCTGAACATAATTTAATTACCGGGCAAAAGTTATTATATTCAAATGGTGGAGGCACTTCTTTAGGAGTTTCAACCGATAGTACAAATACATTTACACTATCTGATAACTCACCCGTTTATGTTGCAAAATTTACTGATGATTTAATTGGAATTGCTACTACTAAAATTGGAATAAACTCGACTGGAGGATTTTCTGGGGTTGGGTCTACTGGATATCTATTGTATTTCACATCTTTTGGTAATGGAAATCGTCATAACTTTACTACACAGTTTGATTTAATTACTGGAAAAGTCCAAAAAAATATTGCAACAATTACATGCAACCAAACTCACAATTTACAAACAAGCGATCAAATTTCATTGGTGGTAAATCCAGGAATAACAACAACAGTAAAAATTAAATATAATGCTGTGAATCGTAGATTGGTTGCAAATCCATTAGAATTCAATGGTTCTGGAATTAATACTACTACAAATGTTTTAACATTGTTAGATCATAATTTATCAACTGGAGATAAAATTATATATTCATCCTCCAATTCTGCTTCCCCATTAATTAATGATCAAATATACTATGTTGTAAAAGTTGACAATAATAGTATTAAACTTGCTTCAAATTATTACCAAACAACTTTAAAATCACCAGAAGTTGTATCAATTGCATCTACAGGATTAAATCATGAAATTTCCACAATAAATCCACCGTTGTATGCAATTTTAAAAAATAATTTAAAGTTTGATCTTTCAGATTCATCATTATCCGATATTGATGGTGGATCCAGAGTGCAGTCTTTTGATTTTGATATTTTTACAGATTCTGGATTAACTAATAAATTTTTAACAACTGAAAAAGAGACAACTTTTGAAATTTCAAAGGTTGGAATTGTTGGAGTTACTAATAATGCTTCTGTTACATTAAAAATAACAGAAAATATTCCAAAAAAATTATATTATCAATTAACTCCTCTTTATGGAAAAACCTATCTTTCAAAAGAAAAATCTGAAATAATTAAAGATACTGATGTTGTTGGAAATAATTCATTAAGCATTAGCAATAGTAAATTTAATGGATCATATAATGTATCTGGAATTGGAAGCACAACAATACTAATTAATTTAAATTCTTTTCCAGAAAAAACTTCATATACTCAACTTGAATCTTTATTAAAGTATTCAACAAAATCATTAACAGCAACAGGATCAATATCAAAAGTAAAAATAATTTACGGTGGATATGGATATAAATCATTACCAGGAATAACATCAATTTTTTCCACAACAGGATCTGGTGGAATATTAATTCCAGAAAGTAATAGTATTGGAAAAATTATAAAAACATCAATTCCAAATTTTGGATTTGAATATTCTTCAGATAAATCATTAAAACCAATTGGTCAACTTCCAAATAGGTTGTTTGTTGACCAATTATCATCTATTGATTCGATAGTTGTTACAAATGGTGGAAAAAATTATACTGTTGCTCCAGGATTTGTAACAATTGATACTGTTACAAATGAAGTTATAGATGATGTTGTTTTAAATTCTACAGTTAAAGGAAACAAAATTGTAAGTGTATCTGTAATTAGAAATACAAATAGATTATATAACTCTCCACCCAAAATTATTGCAACAAATAACGTCAATGGAATTGGAATTACAAATATTTCATACAATTCAAACACAAAAGAAGTAACAGTAACTCTTGCTGTAGGGTTTAGCACAGCATCTGCATTTCCATTTTCTGTCGGTAGCAAAATTTTTGTTGAAGGAGTTGGAATAATTCCAAATTCTGGAAATGGATATAATTCATACAATTATAACTATGAGTTTTTCACATTAATTGGAGTTACTAGCGCAATTGGTGGATCTAATGGATCTTTAGTTTACAAATTAGATAAAGGTTCTGTTGGACCAGGAACATTTTATCCTTCAGGATCATATCAAAACCAAAATAGTGCTTATGGCAGGGTAGTACCAGAAAGTTATTTGCCTAAATTTGAAATTAAATTGAAAAGAGGCGAATTTAGTGTTGGGGAAAATGTATTAGTAAACAATACTTCTGTTGGAAAAATTACAAATTGGAATCCAGTTAATAAATTATTAAAAATAAGTGAATCTTCATTCAATATAAAGGAAAATAGTATTATTTTAGGAGAATCTTCCAAAACATTTGCTGTTGTAAAGAAAAAATTAACTTCTTATGGAGATTTTAATGTTACTTCTTCAAATATTCCAAAAGGAATTTCCGAAGATAATGTTGGAAAATTAAATACATTTTTACAGGTTATTCCTGATAATGATTATTACCAAAATTTTTCATACTCCATTAAAAGTCCAATAGAGTATGAAAAATGGAATCAAAATGTAAACAAATTAACACATACTTCTGGATTTAAAAAGTTTTCAGATTTACAAATTGAATCTACACCAGAATCTAATCTTAAAATGAGTCTTCCTACACAATTTGATATTGATACAAGAGTTGATTTTATTGAAGAAATTGATTTTGATTGTTATCAAAATTTTGATTTTGTTACAGAAACAACAAAAACAATTAATGATTCTTTAATTTCGGATCAAATTATTTTTAACAACAGAATTTTATTAGACTATACAGAATTTGTATCAAATAGAGTTTTAAAACTTGATGATTTAAGTAGTCAATTTGACGATACTCCAAGTATTTTTAATTACACTACAGTTGGAACATTTGACGTAACTCAATACAATTCTGCACAGTTTTATATTTTAATAAAAGATGTAAGGTATTATGGAGAAAAAGAAATTATAATCGTCAATATAACATACGATGGTGCAAATGCATATTTGACTGCGTATGGTAGAAATGAAACAGTATTAGATCTTGGGGATTTCTCATTTAGAAGAAATGGTAATTTTGGTGAAGTCTTATTTTATCCCAAGAAATATCAATATAATAGTTACAATATTTCAAATATAAATGTTAATTTTGCAAATAGTGGAATAACTGGAATTGGCACATCGTCTTTAGGAAATACCGTAAGTTTTGCCTCAACATCTGTAGCAATTACATCTTCAATTACTCCATCTGCAAATACTATTGTTTCAATATCAACCAATTCATATACATCTGGAAAAATATTAATTTCAGCTTCAGAAAGCACTGGAAATGTGCAGTTTGGAGAAATTAATTTTGTAAGCAATGGATCTAATGCATATTATGACATTTTTGGAGAAGTGGATTCTGGAGATAGATCTCCAGCATTTGGAGTTGGTATTGTTGGAACAATTGGCGTTACAACAACAACTGGTAATGTTTTAATTACATTCACCCCAAATCCATCGTTAACCGTCGATGTGAAAGCACTTTCAATATTAATGAGTGATACAACTAAAACTGGAGTTGGATCTATAGCATTACATAAAGGAGAATTATCTTCACATTATGTTTCTATAGCATCATCAACTTCTCCGGTTGAAACTACAATTGCTGGATTTAGCAGTGCAACAAGCGATGCTGCACATTACTATCTACAAATTAACGATACAACAAACAATAAAATTTATTTTTCTGAGGTTATTTTAGTTAATGATTCAGAATATAATCCACAAATCTCAGAATATGGGATAGTAAACTCTTACAACTCACTTGGAGTTGTTGGTGCAGCAAAATCAACTCTAAACACTTATTTGACATTTACTCCAAATTCAAATATTAATACTCAAATTAGAGTATTTCAAAAAACTTTACAAATATCACCAAAACAAGATTCGCTCGAAGTTGATTTGAATAGTGCGATTATCAGATCGGATACAATTCCATTATTTTATGAAGGAACTGAGATATCCACAAAAAAAGAATTTAATCTCACTCATAGATCTTCACCAGTATTTTCAAAAATAATTGATGGTTCTTCTTTAGTTAATGTAAATATTTCCGGAGATTCAATCGTAATACCAAATCATTTCTTTGTCACGGGAGAAAAAATAGATTATTCAATAGCATCCGGTTCAACAAAAATTGGAATTGCTACGACTTCTGTTACTGGAATTGGAAATACAACTCTTCTTCCGTCAACGCTATACGCAGTTAAAATTGATGAAAACACAGTAAAATTTGCAGAGACTCCAGAAAAAGCATTAAAACTTAGTCCAGAAGTATTCAAATTATCCTCAGTTGGAGTTGGAAATTCTCATCAATTTGCATCAAATTATAAATCAAATTCAAAAGTAATTGTATCAATTGACAATATAATTCAAAACCCAGTTGTTTCTACAGCAAAAACAACACATATTACTCAAGATGTAGATAATATAAATTCCACATCTATAATCAATTTTAATAGTATTGATGGATTTTATACAAAAGATTTGATTAAAATTGAGAATGAATTTTTACTGATTACTGATATTGGAATTGGAGGTACAAATAAAGTTTCATGTAGAAGAGAGTGGTTGGGTAGCGTATCCGCAGCACACTCTACTGGCGCTGCTATTACAAAATATTCAGGAAACTATAATATTGTAGATGATATAATTTATTTCGTTGAGGCTCCCCATGGTGATGCCTCAAACACTTCAAATGCTCAACAATTTTCATCATTCAATGGAAGAGTATTTTTGAGAAGTGCTGTTGTTGGAACAGCAAACAGTGCATATTTTGAAAACAATATTTTTGATGATATATCATCACAATTTAATGGAATTAGAAATTCATTTACATTAAAATCTTCTGGATATGATGTAACCGGTATTGTAAGCACAAATTCAGTATCTGCAGGGATACTGTTAGTTAATAATATATTCCAAAAACCCAAATATCCAGCAACAGGAATTGGTCAAACTTTTACTTATGAAGTTACACAAAGTTCCGGTATTTCAAGTGTAGTTTTTAGTGGTAATCCTGTTGGATTAACAACTAATAATATAACTGGACCAATGAAGTTTGATATTAACAGTGCATCTTTACCTAGAGGTGGAATAATTGTTTCTGTTGGATCAACTCAAGGATTTGGATATCAACCATTAGTTTCTGCAGGAGGAACAGTTATTGTTTCTGCGGCAGGAACAATTCAATCAATTTCTATTGGAAATAGTGGATCTGGTTACAGAGCAGGAATTCAAACCACAATTACAGTTTCTGTTGCAACTTCAACAGGAAAAATTTCAATTGGAACTGCATCTGCGTATAATGGAAATATTGTTGCAATTGCAATAACAAATCCTGGAACTGGATATACTTCCACAAATCCCCCAAAAATTACAATTGATGCTCCGTTAAATTATGAAAATATTCCATTAGTATATCATTCATCAAATAGTGGAGTTGGCACAGAAGCAACTGTAGATATTGTTGTTGGATATGGAAAAAGTGTAATAGAATTTAATTTATCAAATAGTGGATATGGATATTCTGTTGGAAATGTTTTAACTGTAAATGTTGGTGGATCAACTGGAATACCAACAGACTCTTCAGTTTCATTTAGACCATTTAAACTCACAATAGATGAAGTGTTTTTTGATCAGTTTAATGCTTGGTATCCAGGACAATTTGTAGTGCTTGATGATTTTGATGGTGAATTTAATGGTTTTAAAAAGATTTTTGCATTAAAGGAAAATGGAGTTTCTTCAAATTTTCAAGTAACTAGGGGATCACCAATATTTTTGGATCAAAATTTATTAGTTTTTATTAATGATATTTTACAAATTCCAGAAGAATCTTATATTTTTAATGGTGGATCATTTATTGAATTTATAGAAGCACCAAAGGTTGGTGACAGTGTTAAAATGTTATTCTTTAAGGGATCCGATGCTGATATCAGAGAAGTGAATATAATTCCTACAGTTAAAGTTGGAGATAGTTTAAAAATAAAAGATGATCTTCAACAAAGAAGAAATGTTTATACAGAATCTTCTAGAGTTGTAACTTTTTTACAAAATATTGATTCAGTATATACCACACAATACAATGGATCTGGAATAACAACAGATACTTCAGTTAAACGAGTTGTAGAATGGTGCAAACAAAAAAATGATATTATTTTAGATGAAAGAGTTATATCTAAAAGTAGACCAGAATTGCTTGCTAATGTATATCCAACTACAACTATCATTAGATCTGTTGGAGTTGGGAGCACATCAATTTTTGTGCAAAATACACGACCACTCTTTAATTACATTCCAGAAATTCTCGGAAGTGGTGATCAAAACATTACAATAATTTCACAAAATCCAAAATCTGCATGTATTGCAACTTCTATTGTTTCAATAGCAGGGACAATATCTGAAATTATTGTAATAGATGGTGGTCTTGGGTTTAGCACAACACCTTCAATATCAATATCTTCCCCCACATCTGGGGTTACGGCAATAGCAACATGTAGTATAAGTGGAGTTGGCACTATATCACAAATTCAAATTACCACTGCGGGATCTGGATATACTTTCACCAATCCACCAAAAGTTTTAATAGAATCTGAATCCTTTACACTTGAAACATTGACTGGGGTAAGTTATGAAGGAGATAGTGGAATAATTACTGGGATAGGTACTACTTCAATTGCAGGAGTTACTACTGGAATAACTTTTGATTTTTACTTACCAACAAATTCTTTATTCAGAGATTCTTATTATGTTGGAAGTGCTCAAACAATTACTGGAATACAAACTGGATATTATTTTATGGTTTATGATTCTATAATTGGAAATGGAGTAACTTCATTTAATGATAATGGGTCTGTTTTGGGAATTGGCACCTCATATTTAAATAATGTATATCAAGCATTTTCAGTAAAAAATATAACATCTAATGCTGTTGGAATTGGAAGCACTACTGATATTGTAAGAGTTACCGCAAGTGTAAAATCTTACAATGGATTAAGTGGTATTGGAAATAGTCAATATTTTGCAAACTATAGTTGGGGAAGATTATATAATTTTAGTAGGTCATCTTCACCAAAACAATTTAATCTCGAAATACTTGACGGTATAAGTGGATTATCTACCGCTCCCCTTGTAATAAGATCTACGCCAATGAGATCACTATATACTTCATAAATAGATAAAAAACACTAAATGTCTGCGATAATTACAAATCAATTTAGAATTTTAAATTCAGAGAATTTGATAACTGGGATAGCATCTACTTCTTCAAGTAGTTATTATATGTTTGTGGGTTTACCAAATCCAACTTTTATACAAACGGATTGGGATTCTGCCACACCTAGCCCCATAGATAATTTTGATCAACAAAATTCAGTTTGGGATACAATTATAGCACTTAAAAAAATTAATCCATCAGATATTACCAGAGTAATTTCCAAAAATCGTTGGCAATCTGGAATAACTTATGACATGTATAAACATAATTATTCGGCAAATAATCCAACCCCAAATAGTGATTCTTCAAATTTATATGATTCATCTTATTATGTGTTAAACAGCGATTATAGAGTTTACATTTGTATTAATAATGGTTCTAGTCCAGAAAATTTAAAAGGAAGACCTTCCTTAGACGAACCAACCTTTACAGATTTAGAACCAAGAGCTGCCGGAGTAAGCGGAGATGGTTATCTTTGGAAATATCTTTTTACAATTAAACCAGATGATTTTATAAAATTTGAATCTACAGATTATATTCCAGTACCAAAAGATTGGGCAACAAATACTATCAATGCTTCAGTAAGAGATCATACTTCAATTAGTGGTCAATTAAAAACTGCAGTTATTATAAATCGTGGTCAGGGATATACTGAAAATACTTACAACAATGTGCCCATTAAAGGCGATGGTAGTGGAGCATTGTGCTCAATTATTGTGGGAGCGGATCAAAAAATATCTTCTATAATCATAACAAATGGTGGGTCTGGATATACTTTTGCAACGGTAGATTTAATTTCAGTTGGAATTACAAATTCAGCAACAAATAAAAATGCAGAATTTGAAGTAATCATTCCCCCACCTGGAGGTCATGGATATGATATTTATAAAGAGTTAGGAGCAACAAAAACTCTTTTATATTCAAGATTGGAAAATGATGATCTAAATCCAGATTTTATAATTGGAAATCAATTTGCAAGAATTGGAATTGTAAAAAATCCAACATCTTATAATTCCACAACTTTATTGACCACACAAAAAGCAAGTGCATTATATGCTTTAAAATTAACGGGATTGACAACATCAACAACCTTTACTTTAGATTCAAATATTACACAAACAGTTGGAGTTGCATCAACTGCAGTTGGAAGAGTTGCTGCTTGGGATTCTAGAACTGGGGTTATAAAATATTGGCAAGATAGATATGTTGCAATCTCATCACAAAAAGATGCTTACGATAATTATGTTTCTCCACAATATGGTTATAAATTGAATGATTTTACAGCAAATCCAGATACTGGAGGATCAATAACAATTGTTGGGGGAACAAACAATCTTGCAATTCAAACCAATTTTGGCACTTCAAATAATCCTGGTATTACTACTACAATAAATAACTTTACCTACTACCTTGGTCAATCTTTTATCAAAGGAGTATCAACTCCAGAAGTGCAAAAATATTCTGGAGAAATGTTGTATATTGACAATCGTCCATCCATAACTAGATCTTCAAATCAAAAAGAAGATATTAAAGTTATATTACAATTCTAAGAATTATGCCCCAAGAAACTAATTTAAACGTAACTCCATATTATGATGATTTCAATGATGAAAAAAACTTTTATCGAGTTTTATTTAAACCAGGCAATTCTATACAAGCTAGAGAATTAACAACATTACAATCAATACTCCAAAATCAAATTGAAAAATTTGGAAATCATTTTTTTAAGGAGGGTGCAAGAGTAATTCCTGGTCAAATATCATTCACCTTAGAATATGATTGTATTCAAGTTGAATCTGAATTTTTGGGAATACCATTAAGTTTGTACTTAAATTCTTTGTTGGGAATTAAGATACAGGGGTCTACAAGTGGAGTTACAGCAAAAATTTCTAATATATTAACCCAAAGTGAATCGGATAATGGTAATATTACATTATACTTAGAGTATGAAAAATCTTCAAATGATTTTTCAACAAAATCTTTTTCTGATGGTGAAAATTTAATAACTTTATCTAATATAACATTTGGTCTATCAAATCTCATATCTTCTGGTGAGCAGTTTGCCAAAGCAATAGATCAAAATGCAAGTGCGGTTGGATCTGCATCTTTTATTTCAGAAGGAGTATATTTTTTAAGAGGTACTTTTGTAAAAGTTCCTACTCAAACATTAATTTTAGATCAATATTCAAATTCTCCAACTTATAGGGTTGGATTGTATGTAAAAGAAGAAATTATAACAGCGGATCAGGATGAATCTTTATATGATAATGCAAGAGGATTTTCAAATTATTCAGCTCCAGGAGCAGATAGGTTAAAAATTAGTGCTGAATTAATTAAAAAAGAAATTGACGATTTTAACGACGAAAGTTTTGTCGAATTGATGAGAATTCAAAATGGAGCTATTGATAAATTTGTCAATAGAACAGAATATAGTATTTTTGCTCAAGAATTAGCTAGAAGAACTTTTGATGAATCTGGAAATTACTATGTTGCACCATTTAATTCAGTAGTAAAGGAATCATTAAACAGTAGAGAAGGAAATAATGGGATTTATTATGAAAATCAGTTAACACAATCTGGAAAAACTCCATCTGAAGATTTGATGATATATCAAATCTCCCCAGGAAAGGCATATATTAGTGGATACGAAGTTAATTTGGATGGATCTACTCTTATTGATGTTGCAAAACCAAGAGATAAAGGATCAGTTTCTGGAGAAGGTATTCAATTTGATACCGGACCAAAATTTACAGTAACTAATGTTTATGGTCAACCAAGTGTTGGTGTTGGAACTACTGCATATTTAAGTCTTAGAAGTGATAGAATTGGTGCATCCAAACTTTCTCCTTCTGGAGATGAAATTGGTGTTGCAAGAGCATATGATTTCAGTTTAAGTAGTACAGATTATCTTGGAATAACAACCACATATTCATTAAGAGTTTTTGATTTACAAACATTTACTCAGATTGGATTAAGTACAAATATATCTCTAACTAAACCAATATTAATTCAAGGTAATAGTAGTGGAGCAAGAGGATATTTAAAATCTTCAGTATCAAACTCTAACACATTAACATTATATGGAGTAGAGGGGCAATTTATAAAGGATGAAGGTGTAAATATTAGTGGTATTACAACATTTGGACACACAATAAGAAATATTAGAGACTATAAACTATCTGATATCAATTCAATTTACAGTTACAGAAGTTCTGCTTCAAGTAATTGTGGATTTAATGCCGATTTGGTATTAGATAAGTCAATTATTCCACCAGTAACAATTCAAAATAGTGCTGTATCTTCACCAACAATTCCATCTTTCATAATTACTCCAGATTCTAATGGATTTAGCACCGTTACATCCACTGCATGTAATTTTATTGGAGTAGCAACTGTTGGAAATATTGTAAGTTACCCAAGAGTAGGATTTAATACAATAACTTATAATAAAATTTCAAATATTTCAAATGATGGAAGACAATTAACACTAGTGAGCATCAGCACAGTTCCTGGAATTTGTGATGGTAGCATAGTTCAAGGAATTAGTACTGTAACAACATCTGATTTTTCAATACGATCTTCAGCAATTAAAAACATTTCAGATCCATCATATACTGTTAGATTGACAAAGGGGAATGTTTCAGAAATTGATGTTGAAAATACAGATATTGCTTTGAAAACACAATATTTAATTTCAAGTTTTAGTAATAATATAATTGTCGCAACTACATTAACATCTGGATATACTTATCAACCATATACAAACGATAGATATTGTCTTGCGTATAGTGATGGAACAAGTGAACCTTTATCTAGTGATAAATTTATATTTTCAAATGGATTTAAAGATTTATCAATTAAAAATTTAACTGTTGCAAGTGGATCAAATGCAACTTTGATTGTTTCAATCAAAAAAGAAAAACCAAAAGCAAAAACAAAAAATATTTTAAAGGCAAATACTTTAGTTATTAATAAATCTTCAAATTCAGCTTCTGGTATTGGTAATTCTAGTTTGAATGATGGTTTAACATATAGTGCAATTTATGGTACAAGAATTCAAGATAAAGAAATTTCTTTAAATGTGCCAGATGTGAGAAGAATTTTAGCAATATATGAGTCATCATCTACATCAGATCCAGTTTTACCAACAATTACATTTGTATCCGGATCACTAACTGGACCAAATCAAGATGCAACTGATGCTATCATTGGTGAAAAAATAATTGGAGAAACTAGTGGTGCAGTTGCAATTGTAATTGAAAAAACCACAAATACTCTCGGATTTATATATCGAAATGGAAATTTCTTTATTGCTGGTGAAAATATTATATTTACTGATTCTGGAATTTTGGGAGTATGCAACTCAAAGACAGATGGAGATAGAAATGTAAATGAAAAATATGCTTTAGATTTTGGACAAAGATTAAATTTTTATGATTATTCAAGAATTATAAAAGTTGATGATAATTTTAATCCAACTAAAAAATTAAAAATTGTATTTCAAAATTATGTTATTGATGCAAGTGATGTTGGAGACATTGTTACAGTTAACAGTTATCCATCAGAAGAATATAAGTATTCCCAAATTTTTAATGAATCCTCAACCTCGGACATAATTGATATTCGACCAAGAGTATCAAACTATAGTGCGACATCAGCAATTTCTTCACCATTTGAATTTGAATCTCGAAATTTTACTTCTGCTGGACAATCTTCAAATTATTATATCGCACCAAATGAAACTATAACAGTAAGTTTTAGTTATTATTTACCAAGAATTGACAGATTATTCTTAACAAAGGAAGGAAATTTTCAGTTACAAAAAGGAGTTTCAGCAGACAATCCTTTACCACCAGGACAAGTTGATGGTGGATTAGAAATTGCAACATTTTATTTGCCAGCATTTCTTTATAAAACTTCTGATGTAAGATTGAATTATGCAAGTCATAAAAGATATAGAATGCAAGATATTTCTAGATTGGAAACTAGAATTTCCAATTTAGAATACTATACAAATTTATCTCTCCTTGAAACTTCCACCGAATCACTATCGATTAAAACAAATGGTGTAGACAGATTTAAGTGTGGATTTTTTGTAGATAATTTTAAATCACATTCTTCACATTCAATTGCAAATGTAGATTTTCGTGCAAGTATTGATAAGCAGCAGGGATATTTAAGACCATTGAATTTTACAACAGCAGTTGATTTAATTATTGGATCAGAATCATTAATTGGAATTGCTGCTACTCCAAATTCTTCTGTGGATTTGGGATTTGTGCAAGATTTGCAAAATTCAAACGTTAAAAAGAATGGTAATATTGTAACATTAAATTATACTTCTACACCGTTTGTTAAAAACGAGTTTGCAACTAGGATTGAAAATGTAACACCATTTCTTGTTGTTTTTTACAGTGGAATTATAGAATTAAATCCATCATCAGATACTTGGGTTGATACAACAACTGTTGCTGCAAATCGAGTAAATATTGAGGGTGACTATAAATCTACAATACAACAACTTCAAGTTGATGAAAGAACTGGTTGGAGTGAAACCGATTGGGGAGCTTGGCAAACCGATTGGGTTGGAACAGTAGTTCAAGATAATGTTAGTCAGTCTATGGTTCAAGTAAGCACAGAATTTAGTGATACTTTTTCAAGAGCTGGACAATCTGGTTGGTTAACAGATTCTGTTGCTGCAAGAGGAGGACCACCTCCAGAATGGGCAGATGAAACTCAAGCAAGAAGGGGATTTTGGGAATTTGAAGTAGAGCAAAAAGGTACGGTAACTTCAGATCGTACAACAATTTCAAATGAAAGAACTACAACAACTAGTGCAAAACAATCTAGAACTGGTGTTGCTTGGAATGTAAGTGAAAGAGTTGATACGGCAAATCTCGGAGAAAGAGTAGTCAATACCGATATTATTCGTTTTATGAGATCTAGAAATGTTGAATTCATTTCTAGGAAATTAAAACCTAGAACGAGAATGTATGCATTTTTTGATAGGGTAAATGTCACAAGTTATTGCTTTCCAAAACTTGTAGAAATTCGTATGACAACCGGAACATTTCAGGTTGGAGAAACTGTTAATGGAAGAATATCTTCATCTTCTGGCACAAGAATTGGAATAACTCCAGAAATATCATTTAGAGTTGCTACATCAAATCACAAATATGGTCCTTACAATTCTGCGACAGATGTTTATACAATTAATCCGTATGATGATACACAAACTCTTTCTTCAACATATTCATCCACTTCTAATATTTTAAATGTTGATACATCAAGTTTACAGAATATAGTTACTGGTGGATTTTCTGGTAGAATTGTATCTGGAATGACTTTAAGTGGGCAAACTAGTGGTGCTCAAGCAGTTGTAACTAATGTGAGACTTGTTTCTGATAATATTGGCACATTAATTGGATCTTTCTTTATCCCAGACGGAAATATAAGCCCAAATCCAAAATTTGAAACAGGGAATAAAACTTTTAGATTGACAACTAGTGATACAGATTCTCAAGTTGGCAATATTATAACCACTAGTGCTCAAGAAAGTTTCTTTGCATCTGGAGTTCTTCAAACAAAACAAGATACAGTTCTTGGCATAAGAAATGCTAATGTAAGAAAAGAACCAAAAGTAGATACACCAAGAACTATCAGTAGTACAAATAATGATGGTGGAGGAGTAATAGCAACATTAGATGTTAACCAAAGAATTAATGTTACAGGAGAACAAATAACTTCCTCCGTTTATAGGGATCCTTTAGCACAATCCTTTATTGTAAGTCAACAAAATGGTGTATATGCGACCAAATTAGATCTATATTTTCAAGCAAAAGATGATACTTTGCCAGTTATTGTACAATTAAGATCTATTGAAAGTGGATTACCTACTACAAAAGTATTACCATTTTCAGAAGTTGAAGTGCTCCCATCACAAATTGCAATTTCAACTACTGGGCAAGTTGGAACATCGGTATCATTTAAAGCTCCGGTTTATCTTGAAAATACAAAAGAATATGCAATTGTATTGCTTTCAGATTCTACAAATTACACTGTTTGGATTTCTAGAATGGGAGAAGAAGATGTAACTACTGTAAATCTTCCAGAATCTGCTAAGAAAATTGTTTCAAATCAACCATATCTTGGATCTCTCTTCAAATCTCAAAATGGAAGCACTTGGGAACCAAGTGGTTATGAAGATTTAAAATTCATACTCTATAAAGCTCAATATACAACCACACCGGGCACTGTGACCTTCTACAACCCATCAGAAGGAATTTCTAATGGTACTTTATGCAATTTACCTAAAGACGCTGTACAGTCATTCTCTAAGAGAATTACGGTTGGTGTATGCACAAATATTAGCAACTATGCTGGTATTGTTCCTGGAGTAAGTATTGGAATTACCGATATGAGTGTAAGTGGTAAATTGATTGGTGTTGGTGGATCAGTATCACAATCTGTCGGAGCTGCACTTTCTACTGTTAGTGCTGGTATTGGTTATACAACTTTTGGTGCTACGGGAATTTCTCTAGACACAATTACTGGTGAAGGATATGGATTGACAGCAGATATACATTTTGTCAACAATTCTTTAGATACGACAAGTTCTGGAATTGTTACAGTTACTAATGGTGGATTTGGATATAGGGTTGGTGATATTGTAGGAATTCCAAGTTCAATTTTATTTGGAAGTGGTGCAACTTTAAGAGTGCAAACTTTGGGATCAGTAAATACTCTATTTTTAGATGAAATTCAAGGAAATTTTGATTCAAGCATTGCGATTGGAAAAAGATTAACCTATCAATCTACAGCAATTGCTGGAGTTTCAAGTTTTGTTGGATTGGCAACAGTTTCATCAATTTTAGAAAATACAACATACGATGGACTTCACCTTAAAATTAAGCATAGAAATCATGGAATGAATCAAACAAATAATTTGGTAAAAATTAGTGGTGTTTTAAGTGATGTTTTACCAACTACTTTGTCTGCAGATTATTTGAATACATCAACAAATTCAATTTCTGTTATTTCTTCTTCTAATTTTTCTACTTTTGAAAATGTTGGTGTTGCTTCAACAAATCCGGGATATTTACTTGTTGACGATGAAATTATTTCTTACACTGGAGTTTCTGGAAATACTTTAACTGGAATTTCAAGAGGGATTGATAATAGAAAAATATTTACTCATACTGCTACATCAAATGTTTACAAATATGAGTTTAATGGTGTTTCACTGAGAAGAATTAATAAAACGCACGATATGGCATCACCATTGGTTTCAGTTTCAAATCCAATTAGCATTGATAATTATCATATAAAAATTAATATGGATGATACTAATTATGGAATTGATAGATCTGGAAATTCAAATGGTATTCCAAATCTTTATTTCAATACAACAAAAACTGCTGGTGCTAGTGGGATTGTAGCAAGTCAAAATTTAATATTTGAAACTATAACACCAAATGTGCAAATATTTACCCCAAAAGGAACTGGAATTGGATCTAGAATGAGGTCTATTTCTGGTAGAAGTGTGAGTGGAAATGAAGTTGCATTCTCAGATTTGGGATTTGAAGAAATAGAATTAAATAGATCCAACAATCTAACTTCTACAAGAATTATTGCATCCAGAGTAAATGAAACAAGCAAACTTACAAGTCTTCCAGGAAATAAATCGTTTACTTTGGCAATTGACTTATTTACTTCTGACACAAATGTATCTCCAGTAATAGATCTTGAAAGAGTTAATATGATTCTCACAACAAATCGCATTGATAAACCAATAACGAATTTTTCCACAAATAGATCTATTAAACAAATTGGGCAAGATCCACATGCAGCAATTTATGTTTCAAATACAATTTCACTTCAAAATCCATCTACTTCTTTGAAAGTTTTGTTTGGAGCATATCGTCATTCTTCTGCAGATATTAGAGTCATGTATAAAACTTATCGTGATGATGGATCAGAAAATCAACAACCATATGTGCCATTTCCCGGATACAATAACTTTGATGATGCCGGAAATGTTGTAAATTTTGCTCAGAATGATGGAAATCCCGATAAAATAATTCCACCAAGCGATTCTCTTTCTGATTGGAAAGATTATGAATATACTGAAAACCAAATACCAGAGTTTACAAAATTTTCAATTAAGATAATTATGGCTGGTACGAATCAAGCGTATCCTCCACAAATTAGAGATCTTAGAGCAATTGCTTTGGCATAATATGATTCAAAATAATTTAATTCCTGTAGAGGGAAAACCAAATCTTTACAGGGATTCAAGAAGTAATGCTATCGTATGTGCTGATAATACCGCGTATAATCAGCACATGAAATATATAAAGGAAAAGGAATATGAAAAAATTAAAATCCAATCATTAGAAAGTGAAATTTCAAGCATTAAAAGTGATGTAGCAGAAATAAAACATCTACTACTTAATATGATAAAATAAATATTTTATATAAAAAGAAAAAGTAATGGCACAGCCAACAACCAGGCAAGAATTAATTAATTATTGTAAAAGAAAACTTGGTTATCCAGTATTGGAAATTAACGTTGCTGATGAGCAAATTGAAGATCTTGTTGATGATGCTGTACAGTATTTTCAAGAAAGACACTTTGATGGTGTTGAGCAAATGTATTTAAAATATATAATTACTCAAGATGATATTAATAGGGGTCGAGCATCAACAACAGGATCTGCAGGAATTACTACAACTAGTGCAACATCGTCAATTGTTGGAGTTGCTGTTACATTTAATTATGTAGAAAATTCAAACTATATTCAGATTCCTCCAGCAGTTATTGGAATTAATAAAATTTTTAAAATTGGTGGAAATAATACAATATCGCAAAGCATGTTTAATGTGCAATATCAATTAATGTTAAATGATGTTTATTATTTTAACAGTATTGAATTGTTATCATATACTATGGTTAAAAGATACTTAGAAGATATAAGTTTTCTTTTAACTCCAGAAAAAAATATTAGATTTAATCAAAGGCAAGATAGATTATATCTAGATATGGATTGGGGAGCACTTTCTGTTGGTCAATATATAATTATTGATTGTTATCGAGTTTTAGATCCAAATGATTATCCTAGAGTTTGGAATGATTCATTTTTAAAACCATATTTAACCTCACTAATTAAAAAACAATGGGGTCAAAATTTAATTAAATTTAGAGGTGTAAAACTTCCCGGTGGAGTTGAGTTAAATGGAAGAGAAATTTACGAAGATGCAATAAATGAATTGGAGGATATTAAAAAAAGAATGATGAATGAATTTGAATTACCTCCATTGGATGCTATTGGATAATGTTAAACCCATTTTTTCTTCAGGGAGCTGCCTCTGAGCAAGGATTAGTTCAAGATTTAATAAACGAGCATATAAGAATGTTTGGGGTGGAAATTTATTATCTTCCAAGAAAATATTTGACAGAAAGATCAATCATTAAAGAAGTTATACAATCAAAATTCGATAAAGCATTTCCTTTAGAAGCATATATTTCAAATTTTGATGGATATGCTGGAAATACTGATGTTTTGTCAAAATTTGGAATTTCAATTAGTGATGAATTGACATTAATAGTATCAAAAGAAAGATATGAAAATTATATTCAAGAATTAATCGAAGATGATACTAATGTAAAATTATCCTCAAGGCCAAAAGAAGGTGATTTAATTTATTTTCCTTTGGGGGATAAATTATTTGAAATTAAATTTGTAGAAAATGAGAAACCATTTTATCAACTTGGAAAAAATTATGTTTATGAATTAAAATGTGAATTATTTGAATATGAGGATGAAGATATTGACACTGGAATATCTGAGGTTGATAGCATCATTCAAGATGAAGGATATATTGCAACACTCTTACTTTCTGGTATTGGATCAACTGCAACAGCAATAACATCTCTTGCTGTTGGTGGAGTTAAACTGATAAGTCTCATAAATGATGGACAGGGATATACATCTACACCAACAATTAATATTTCTCCTCCTGGAGTTGGAAATACTGCAACTGCAGTTGCAATTATGACTTCTAGATCTGGATTAACAACTGCATATTCAATTAAAGATATCTTTATTACAAATCCAGGATATGGATATACATATTCTCCGTCAATATTTTTCATTGGTGGCGGTGGAAATGGAGCAATCGCCACTGTGTCAATCTCAACTTCATCGGTAGGAATTGTTACTATTACTGGTGGAGGAAGTGCTTATACAACTTCACCAACAGTTACATTCTCTTCACCAAATGTATCTTATGGTACAACTGCAACTGCAATTTCTGTTGTTTCATCTGCAGGAACAATTTCACAAATTAGATTTACAAACTCTGGAGTTGGATATACTGTAACTCCAACAGTTATAATTTCAAATCCATCAATGATTGGATCTGGATCATATGAATATAACGAAATTGTTGTTGGATCTGCAACATCAACAACAGCAAAAGTTAGAAGCTGGGTTTTATCCACAAAAACTCTTGAAGTTTCAATTGTTGATGGAGAATTTTCTATGGGTGAAAGTATCACTGGACAAACTTCTGGTGCAACATATACATTAAAGTCTTTCAATAAAGATAATTTGGTAGATTCTTATAATCAAAATGCAATAATTGAATCCGAAGGAGATGCAATTACAGATTTTACAGAAAGTAATCCATTTGGAGATGTTTAATTGTTAAATATATGTAAAGGATAATACAAATGTTTGGACATTTTTATCACGAAATTTTTCGAAAAACTATAGTTGGGTTTGGAAATATTTTTAATAATATTGAAATACATCACAAAAATAATTCCGATGATAATTTTAGTATCATTAAAGTTCCACTTGCATATGGACCGACTCAGAAATTTTTAGCAAGAATTGATCAAGATCCTACGGCTTTAAAACCAATCAAAATAACATTACCAAGAATGTCCTTTGAATTTGTTGGATTGAATTATGATTCATCTCGAAAAGGATCTTCAACTCAAACCTTTATAACTACACCATCCACAAATTCTTCTCTGGCAAAAAAGGTCTACATGCCAGTTCCATATAATATGCAATTTGAATTGAATATTATGACTAAATTAAATGATGATTCTTTACAGATAATAGAGCAAATATTACCATATTTTCAACCGCATTATTCAATTACAATTAATTTAGTTACTCCAATTAATGAAAAAAAAGATGTGCCAATAGTACTGGAAAGTGTTTCTTTTAATGATGATTATGAGGGAGATTTTGATAATAGAAGAGCATTAATTTACACTCTTAGATTTACAGCAAAAACTTATCTGTTTGGTCCAGTGCCAGATTCTTCTACAGGAATTATCAAAAAAGCAACTTTGGACTATATGACAGATACAAATACTCAAAAGCGAGAAGTTAGATATTCTGTAACTCCAAGAGCAACTAAAGATTACAATTCTGATGCAACAACCACCTTGTCATCTGATGTTGATGATGAATCCATTTACATCTCAGTTTCTGATGCATCATCTATAATAGTTGGAAGTAGATTATATGTTGATACAGAGCAAATGTATGTAAAATCAAAAGATGGTAACAATTTGGTTGTAATTCGAGGATATGAAACTGGTGGAATCACTGGACACCCAGTTGGATCTACAGTTGATCTAATAACTTCATCCGATGATAGTTTAATTCAAATTGACGATGATTTTGGATTTAATGAAACTACTACATTTTTTCAAGATTTTAAAGAATATAGTCCTTCACAAAATATTGATTTGTAATTATGAAGGAAAAGTTTAAGAATTTAAATGATTCTTTTGATGTTTCTTCAACCTTTGCCGAAATAATCAATCCAATAGAATCTAAAGTAGTTGAGTCCGAAATAGAAAAACCTGAAAGTATTAATATTGATAATGAAATATTAAAAGATTATGAATATACAAGAGGAAATCTTTATTCATTAATTGAAAAGGGTCAAGAGGCAATTAATGGAATTTTGGAATTGGCGCAAGAAAGTGAAATGCCGAGAGCATATGAAGTTGCAGGACAACTAATTAAAAATGTTGGAGATGTTGCAGACAAATTAATGGATCTTCAGAAAAAATTAAAAACTATTGATGAAGTTAAATCAAAAGGTCCAACAAATGTTACTAATGCATTGTTTGTTGGATCTACAACAGAGTTATCAAAATTTATTAAGGCGCAAACTCAAAAACAATAAATTAAACCAGGAATAAATACTATTAAACTTTAGTGAATAATGGAATTTCATCAAAATGATATTTTACCATCTATAAATGATGTAATAGAAAAAACAGATGATTTACCATCAGTAAAAGATTTTATATTTGAAACCGTAGATGAAGAAAATTTAGAAATTGTCGAAATAGAAGAAGTAAAAAAAGATAATCAAGATTTAACTGAAATTGTCAGATTGATTAATGATGTTAGAAAAGATATTCCAAAAATACCAGAAATTAAATATTATGATGAAGAACTTTTAATTATTTCAGAAAGATTAGAAATTTTAAAAAATTATATTACATCTATTCCAGAAATAAAATATTATGATAGTGATTTAGAAAATTTAGACCATAAAATTGAAAATCTAAAAGAATCTATTCCAACTCTTCCAGCATGGATTAATGAAGTAAATGAATTTCCCGATTTTTCTTGGATTGGAAAAACTTTTAATGTTATAGATTCAGATTTTATAAATCTCAATAATAACATAGAATCTATTAAATTTAAACTTGATACTCAAATTGATCAATTAATAGAATCAATAGGCACTAAGGAATTTGAAATAAACATCAATGTTAAGGAAATTGATCAAAAATTAAATACAATTAAAGATAGTATTTACAAAGAATTAAAAGAATCGGCTTTAAAAATTTGGCAGTTAAAAAAAGATACTAAAGAAGATTACAATTCTTTAAATGATAAAATTAAAAATGAATACTTTATACTTTATCAAAATATTGAAGAAAAACTTGAAAATGAAAATGATATTTTAACAAATGATATTGTTTCATTAAAAAATTATTTTACTTCATTAAAAGAAGAAATTTTAAATTTACCAAAAATAAAATATTATGATGAGGATATCAATTTTTTAACAAAAGAAATTTCCTTCAATTCTAAGGATATTAAAGAACTGAAAGATATTGTACAAAATATTAAGAGTAAACAAAAGGAGTTACAAGAAGGTCTTTTAAATATTCCACCAAATGTAAAAAATTCAGATCCATTAACACCTTTAGATCAAAATTTTGCAACTCTTGATGATCTTGCAAATCATTATAGAATTTTTATTAATAGAATTCAAACACAACTTTCTGCGATTGGTGGAGGTGGTGCAGGATTCATTAAAGATCTTGATGATGTTGATATTACTGGAATAACTACAGATTCAATATTAAAATGGAATTCAACATCTAACAAATGGGTTATTGGATCATTATCTGTTGGTGCGGGTGGAACATGGTCAACAAATTCAATTGGTATTCATACAACTAAAAATGTTGGAATAGGTACTACAACTGCACAATCTCAATATTCATTGTATGTGCAGGGAGATGCGTTTTTTACTGGAAATGTTTCTGTTGCGGGAACAATTACATACGAAGATGTAACCAATGTTGATTCAATTGGATTCATAACAGCAAGAAGTGGTCTTCTTGTTGGATCTGCAACTACATTTACGGAAAAATTGGTTGTAGACGGAAACGCTCGTGTAACTGGTATTCTTACAATTGGTACTGCATCTATCACAATTGATGGTGTTAATAATAGAATATCAATTGGTAATGAAAATGTTGTTATTAATAACTCAAGTATTACAATTGGATCAGGTGTTTCAATCAGTGCATTTGCTTCCGGTATTAATACTGCTCCAAATGTATTATATGTTGCAAAGGATGGAAATGATTCAAATAATGGTTCTTCAATTGACAATGCATTTTTATCTATTAAATCTGCTGTTGGAATAGCAACAACAGGAACTACAATTAAAGTTTTGGCCGGAACTTATATTGAAAACAATCCGATAGAAGTGCCACCTTTTGTTTCTATTGTTGGAGATGATTTAAAAACAGTAACTGTTGTTCCACAAACAACAAATCAAGATTTATTTCATGTCAGAAAGGGTTGTTATATTGCAGAAATGACTTTTATTAATCATGTTTCCCCAGCAGCTGCAATTTCATTTCCAACAAATACTGTTGCACTTAATGAGGGTGGTGGTAAATGGGAAAGTCCTTATATTCAAAATTGTACCAGTAACACTACAACTGGAACTGGATTAAGAATTGATGGTGCTCAAGCAGATGGTCTTAAATCAATGGTTTGTGATAGTTATACACAATACAATCAAGGTGGAGTTGGAGTAGCAGTTACAAATGAAGGATTTGCTCAATTAGTTTCAGTCTTTACAATTTGTTGCAACCAAGCAATTACTTGTTATAAAGGAAGTCAGGTTGATCTCACAAATAGTAATTCTAGTTTTGGAACTTATGGTCTAGTTGCAGATGGTGTAAGTGATCTTCAATATACTGGAGTTGTAACATCATCTGCTTCAGCATCTCAAGATAAGATATCCGTATCAATTACAACGTCTATAAGACCTTATGATGGTCAGGTTGTTTACTTTGATAGATTATATCAATCTGTTGCTTCTGTAACAGTTTCTGCTGGAGGTACTGGATATACAAGTGCTCCAACAATCACTATAGATTCACCAACTGGACCAAACGGAGAAACTGCACAAGCATTTGCAACATTAAATAATGATTCGGTTTCAGAAATTACGATAATTAGTAGTGGAAATCAATATGAGGCAATACCAAATATTATAATTTCTGCTCCAAATGTTGGAGTAAATACTGCTATCGCTTCTGCATTAATGTCTCCAATTTATTATACAATAAATAGTTCAACTCCCATTTCCTCAGGAATTTCCACTTTAACACTTGACGAAAATCTTATTAATACAATAAGTATTGGTACAACAGCATATTTTCAACAAGTAAGCAAAATTGTTGCAAGTTCACATACATTTGAATATATTGGATCTGGAAACACAATTACATCAGCAACACCAAAAACTGGTGGTGTAACTATTCAAGAAAATGAAATTGTTACATCTAATGGTGGAAAAGTTGTTTACACTAGTACAGACCAATCTGGTAATTTTAGAATTGGAGATGGATTAAAAATTAATCAAAATACTGGAACTATTAGTGGAAGAGCATTTACAAAAAGTTTATTTACAGAAATGACACCCTTTATTTTAGCACTTAGTTAATATGGCAGAACTAGCACTCAATAGATTCAAAACAAAAACACTCGAAATTACCAATACTGAACAGACTGCATATACTGCTCCTACTGGTTATACTTCGATTGTTTTATATGCACATATAACAAATATAGGAGCATCCTCAGCAACATTTACAATGTCTCATGTCAGAAGTTCTACAACAACTGAAATAAGTAAAGGTGCATCTGTTCCAATTTCAGATGCTTATATTCCACTTGATGGAAAATTAGTTTTAGAAACTAGTGATTCGATAAAAATAATAGCAAGCGCAAACAATACTCTTAAATTAATTTTAAGTATATTGGAGACCGCGAATGCCTAAATTGATTAGTCAAAAAAATTTTTCAAATTTAATTATTTCTGGATTAACTACTTCTACTACCAATCAAGTAGTACTTCATGAATTTCAAAAAAATTTTTACAGATCAATAAAATATCAAATACAGATAACAGAAAGTACATCATATCACAGTACAGAATTTATTATAATGCATGATGGAAATACAACTTATAATACAGAATATGGAATTATAAAAACTAATATTTCATTAGCATCATTTGATAGTGATATTTCTGGAGACACAGTTAGGCTTTTAACTACACCATCTTCATCAGAATCAACATCTTTTAAAATTATTGGCACTGCTATTAAATCATAAATATTTTAAAAACTCATGGCAACTATTGTAGAAAATATAACAATTGAAAAGGGAACTACTTTTAATAAAATTTTTTCAATTATAAATTCTGATGGTAGTGCTTTTGATTTATCAACCTACACATTTTCAGCAAAAATAAAAAAGTGGGGTGGTGCAACTAATTCAGTTTCTTTTGCAACTACTTATGGATCTAATGCTACTCTGGGAAAATTAACAATCTCATTAACAAATAACCAAACCGGAATTTTAACCGCAGGGAGAAGTGTTTATGATGTATTAATTACCTCTGGGGTAGGCACAGTTACAAAAATTAGAGAGGGCACTGCAATAATTAGAGAAACTGCATCATATCAATAAATATAAACATGAGTAAATTTAAATCACACAAATCTCCAGAAGAAATTGCAAAGAAACATCGATTAAATGTTTCTTTAATAAATCACCAACTTCAAATGGGTATTCCAATTGAGCATGAGCATACTCAAAACAAAGAGTTAGCAACTTACATTGCACTCCAACATTTAGATGAAATCCCAGATTACTACACTCGTCTGAAAAAAATGGAAGCAGATGCTAAAAAAAATCATAAAAAATTTACTGATGTGAAAGAAGATTTAGGTGATTGGTTTTCAAAAGATCATCCAGAAGGAAATTGGAGAAGATATAATACTAAGGGTAAAGCAATTGGTCCTTGTGCTCGTGAACCAGGAGAACCAAAACCAAAATGCTTATCAAATGAAAAAGCAGCAAAAATGACTCAAAATCAAATAGCATCTGCAGTAAAAAGAAAGAGAAGGAAAGATCCAGTAGCAGATCGTTCGGGTAAAGGGGGAAAACCAATCATGTCTTCAAATGAGAATTTCCAATTTCAAAATGTTGTAGAAGAAAAATGTGGTAAAGGAATGTATTGGTGCAATACAAATAAAGAATGTAAACCGCTTCCAACTGGATTTAATGTTCCTGGACAAAAAATAAAACCAACAGAAGTGGGTATTGGTAAACCAGTGGAAGGTGCATGTAATCATACAAAAAAAGGAAAAACTTGTCCTACACACGGAAATGAGGATTGTTCGATGAAAGAATCAAAAGATCACGAGTATTCTATGGCTCGTTCTGAGTTATCAACTATCATGAATGCAGCAAAAAGATTACAAACAAAAATGAGTAAAGGTGAGGGAAATGTTGAAGCATGGGTGCAATCAAAAATAACTAAAGCAGCAGATTATCTTGATAGTGCTGCAGATTATGTTGATAGTGGTGAAATGGATGAGGCATGTTGGGTTGGATATAAGCAAGTTGGATTAAAAAAGAAAGGAAAGAAAATGGTGCCAAATTGTGTTCCAGAAGAATTAAGTTTTAATGTAGGAAAACCATCAAGAGGTGTTGGTGCATTAACTCCAGATGCAGCTAAGCAATTAGGAACAAAAGCAACTGAATTGCAAAAGAAAAGAGCAGCAGAAGTAGATCTTCCACCAGTAAAAAAGAAAGAATATACTGGTATTGTTTCCAAAATTTTAGAGCAACTTGATGGGGAAGAAAAATTAAATTATTTGGAAGAAAAAAATAAACCCACAAATCCATCGTTGTGGTCAAAAGCAAAATCTCTTGCAAAACAAAAATTTGACGTATACCCAAGTGCTTATGCAAATGGATGGGCTTCTAAATGGTATAAATCAAAGGGAGGTGGATGGAAATCTGTAAGTGAAGAAACTATTGAAGAATCTACTTATATGCCATCTAGAAATGGACAAGTAATTTCTGTTTTGGTTTCCTGGAGAGGTCTTTCTTATATGATTAAAATGTTTTTTCCACAACCAAGAATTCCAAACAGAAGGGAAGTCAGTGATCAAATTGAGAAAGTTTACCCAGGTGGTAAAGTATTGATGTTTAAAGTTTCAACAATTCAACCAGGAGAGCCAATTGTTCAAGTAACAGAAGAAACTATAGAAGAAGTTGCAGCATGGCAAAAAAAAGAGGGAAAAAATCCTGAAGGTGGACTTAATGAAAAAGGTCGAAAATCTTACGAAGCAGAAAACCCAGGAAGTAATTTACAAGCACCACAACCACAAGGAGGACCTCGTAAAAAATCTTTCTGTGCTCGTATGGGAGGAATGCCTGGTCCTATGAAAGATGAAAAGGGAAGACCTACAAGAAAAGCATTAGCACTAAGAAAGTGGAATTGTTAATTTAGTATGAGTGATAACATTTATCTTGGTAATCCAAATCTAAAAAAAGCAAATACTCCAATTGAGTTTACTCAAGAAAATATTGAGGAGTTTATGAAATGTAAAGAAGATCCTGTATATTTTTCAAAAAATTATATTAAAATTGTTTCACTTGACGAAGGATTGGTTAATTTTAAACCATATAAATTTCAAGAAAAATTAATTCGAAATTTTCATAATCATAGATTTAATATTTGTAAGATGCCTCGTCAAACGGGGAAAAGTACTACTGTAGTTTCATATCTTCTTCATTATGCCGTTTTTAATGATAATATTAACATAGCAATTCTTGCAAACAAATCATCTACAGCAAAAGATCTTTTGGGGAGGTTACAACTTGCATATGAAAATCTTCCAAGATGGATGCAGCAAGGAATTCTTTCTTGGAATAAACAATCATTAGAATTGGAAAACGGATCAAAAATTGTTGCTTCATCCACATCAGCATCAGCAGTTCGTGGTGGATCTTATAATATCATATTTTTGGATGAATTTGCTTTTATTCCAAACAATATTGCAGATCAATTTTTTGCATCTGTATATCCAACAATTTCTTCAGGTAAAAGCACAAAGGTTATTATAGTTTCTACTCCACATGGTATGAATCATTTCTACCGTATGTGGCATGATGCAGAAAGAAAGCGTAATGAATATGTTCCAGTTGAAGTGCATTGGTCTGAGGTGCCAGGAAGGGATCAGAAATGGAAAGAACAAACAATTGCTAACACAAGCGAACAACAATTTAAGGTTGAATTTGAATGTGAATTTTTAGGATCAGTTGATACTTTAATTAGTGTTTCAAAATTAAAAACTTTAATATATGAAGATCCAATTAAAAGTAATAAAGGTTTATCAGTATACAAAGAACCAACAGAAGACTCTAGTTATTTAATTACCGTTGATGTTGCAAGAGGAATTGGTCAAGATTACTCAGCATTTATTATTTACGATATATCAAATATTCCATATCAAGTTGTCGCAACATATAAAAATAATGAAATAAAACCAATGCTATTTCCAAATATTATACATGAATTAGCAAAATCATATAATATGGCATATATTTTAGCAGAGGTTAATGATATTGGAGATCAAGTTGCTTCAATTTTACATTATGACCTCGAATATGAAAATGTTTTAATGTGCTCGATGCGTGGAAGAGCTGGACAAATTGTTGGATCTGGATTTAGTGGAAAAAGATCTCAACTTGGAGTAAGAATGACTAAGGCAGTCAAAAAACTTGGGTGCTCCAATTTAAAAGCTTTGATTGAGGATGATAAACTTCTTACAAGTGATTATAACATTATCAGTGAATTGACAACATTTATTCAAAAAAACCAATCATTTGAAGCAGAGGAAGGTTGTAATGATGATTTAGCAATGTGTTTGGTTATCTTTTCTTGGTTAGTTGCACAAGATTATTTCAAAGAAATGACTGATAATGACGTTCGTAAAAGAATTTATGAGGAGCAAAAAACTCAAATTGAGCAAGACATGGCTCCATTTGGATTCATTGTTGATGGATTAGATGATACTAGTTTTGTAGATCAAGATGGAGATAGATGGCATTTAGATGAATATGGAGATAGTTCTTTCATGTGGGACTATAGTTAAAAACCAGTTAATTATAAATATTTTTAGATAAAATATGAGACTTCTTAGGAGAAGAATATGGCAGTAGCTCTTGTTTCACCTGGAATATTAGTAAGAGAAGTTGATCTTACCGTAGGTAGAGCGGATAATTTTGGAGTTAGTGCTGGCGCAATTGCTGGTCCATTTCAACAAGGACCTGTAGATTTTCCAGTAACAATTACTAATGAGCAAGATTTGCTCTCAGTATTCGGTAAACCAATTTCATCTGATAATCAATATGAATATTGGTTAAGTGCTTCATCTTTTCTTTCCTACACTGGGATTCTTCAAGTTGTAAGAACTGATGGTAGCACATTAAATAACGCAAACGTTGGAGTTGGAATTGCAAGCACAACTTCAGCAAAGATTAAAAATTATGATGACTATCAGCAAAATTACGAGTCTGCTACAAATTTTTATTATGCAGCAAAAAATCCTGGAACTTGGGCAAATGGTTTAAAACTTTGCTATATCGATGATTTTGCAGATCAAACTTTGGGAATTAATACTACCAATCCTGCAAATATTGGAGTTCTGGTTGGAAATGGTGTGACAACCAATTTAACTAATGTAGTTATTGCTGGAACAGGATCTACCTCATTGTTTACTGGATACTTGAAGGGAATTATTACTGGTGTTAGTACAGATTCTTCTAGTGGAAACAGTAGTTTTTCTGTAAAAGTTGTTTCGAGAGTTTCATCTGGTGGAACAGAAACTGCAGTTTATTATAGGCAAGGAAGTGACTACGAATTTAAAACATCAAGAACCGCAAGTTTTGTTCAATCAACTAGTGGAATCGTAACATATTCTGCGGCAACTCTCACATCAGCAAATGATTGGTATGGAGATCAAACTTTAGGATTGACAAATAGTGTTGTTTACTGGAAATCAATATTAGATAAACCTACCACAAACAAATATGTTTCGGATAGAAGTGGTAATGGTGATGCTTTACATATAGTTATAGTTGATGATACTGGAGTAGTAACCGGTATTCAGGGAAATATTCTTGAAAGACATGCCAATTTATCAAAAGCTTCAGATACAATTTCATCTGCTAATGCTCCAGAAATTGTTTACTATAAAGATTATCTTGCTTTAAATTCTGCATATGTATTCGCTGGATATAGTCCATCAAACGCAAATGATGCAATTCAAGGAACTTTCCCAAGAGCAGTAGGTTTCTCGTCAGGATATACTCCAATAACAACTTCTCAAGGTCTCTGGGGAGGATTAGCACAAAATACTACATTTACAGCAATTGGAAATAAAACATATAACCTTGGTGGTGGTGTAAATTATAATGCTTCTAATGGATACACTGCGGAATTATCAAATTTAATTACCTCATATGATCTTTTCAACAACCCAGAAGATATTGATGTTGATGTTTTAATTAATGGTCCCGGTTTAGCATCAAAAGAAGATTCTCAAGCAAAAGCAAATTATCTAATCAGTATTGCGGAAGCAAGAAAAGATTGTGTTGCTGTAATTTCACCATATAGATCTGCTGTTGTTGGAACAAACTTAAACAATACTTCTTCTGCATCTCAAACCACAAACATTGTTACATTCTTTGATTCAATTACATCTTCATCTTATGCAATTTTTGATAGTGGTTACAAATACATGTATGACAGATTTAACAATACTTTTAGATATGTGCCATGTAACGCTGATATTGCGGGATTGATGGTTAGAACTGATCTAAACCAATTCCCTTGGTTTTCTCCTGCTGGGCAACAACGAGGAGTGTTTAACAATGCAGTTAAACTTGCATACAATCCAAGTAAGTCTCAAAGAGATTCGCTTTATGTTGCTAGAGTGAATCCTGTAATTCTTCAACCAGGAATTGGAGTATTGCTTTTTGGTGACAAAACTGGATTAGCATACAATTCAGCGTTTGATAGAATTAATGTTAGAAGACTTTTCCTAACTCTTGAAAAGAGTCTTACAAATGCTGCAAAAGCACAATTGTTTGAATTTAACGATGAAGTTACAAGAGCAAACTTTGTAAATATTGTAGAACCATTTCTCCGTGATGTCCAAGCAAAACGAGGAATTTATGATTTCTTAGTAATTTGCGATACTACTAATAACACACCAGATGTTATTGATAACAATGAATTTAGGGCTGATATTTATATCAAACCTGCAAAATCAATCAACTTTGTAAGTCTGACATTTGTTGCTACCCGTACGGGTGTGAGCTTTAGTGAAGTAGCTGGTAGAGTTTAATTTAATTAACGGAGATTAAAACAATGGCAATTCCAATTAGAAAGATCACAGATTTTAAAGGTCAACTTACTGGGGGTGGTGCAAGAAGCAACCTTTTTGAAGTTGAAATGGCTTTTCCCTCAGATTTATCAACTGTTGCTACTACTGACGTTTTGACAAAAAGTAGATACCTTTGTAAAACTGCTAATCTTCCAGCATCCACTGTAGCACCAATTGATGTACCATTTAGAGGAAGAATTTTAAAAGTTGCTGGAGATCGAACGTTTGATCCTTGGACAATTACTATTATTAACGATACAGACTTTAAAATTCGCCATGCTTATGAGAGCTGGGCAAACATTTTGAGTAAGTTGGATAACAATACTGGGTATATTGATCCAGCAAGTTATCATGCGGATATGGTAATTTATCAACTCGGAAGAGATGTTGATGGAACAAATAAAAGTGGTCCCACTGGAGACGTTTCAACATTAAGAAGTTATAAACTTTTTGGAACTTTCCCAACTTCAGTAAGTGCAATTGATGTTTCTTATGATTCAACAAATGCAATTGAAGAATTTACTGTGGAACTTCAAGTTTTATACATGGAAATCAATGGTGGTCCTGGTAAACTCGCATAAATAAGTTATCAAAACATAATTAACTTTACAATATGGCAAATCTTTTTGGATTTTCGATTGAGGATAGTAATCGTTTACCAAAATCTGCGACATCTCCAGTACCTCCCAATAGTGAAGATGGAGTTGAGCATTTTGTAAGTAGTGGGTTTTATGGACAATATGTAGATATTGAGGGAGTATATCGTACAGAAGCTGATTTGATTAAAAGATATCGTGAGATGTCTTTGCATCCAGAATGTGATATGGCAATTGAAGATGTTGTAAATGAAGCGATTGTGAGCGATTTGTATGATACTCCCGTACAAATTGATCTCACAAATCTAAATGCAAGTGATGGAATCAAAAAAATTATTCGTAAAGAATTTGATTACATTAAATCACTTTTAGATTTTGATAAAAAAAGTCATGAAATTTTTAGAAATTGGTACATAGATGGAAGAATTTATTATCATAAAATTGTAGATTTGAAAGATACTGAATCTGGTATTCAAGAATTGAGATTTATGGATGCCATTAAAGTAAAACATGTGCGTCAACTCAAAAAAAGTGGAAAAATACTTAGTGGTATTGATAGAGCTCAAGGGAATAGTCCATTAGCAAGTTTTCCGGAAATTGAAGAATATTTTATATACACTCAACAAGAAAAATATCCAAATACTTTACAATCTGTAGATCAGTCAATCAAAATTGCAAAAGATGCAATTACTTGTTGCACTTCTGGATTGGTTGATAGAAATAAAGGTAATGTACTTTCATGGCTTCATAAAGCAATCAAATCCCTCAATCAACTAAGAATGATTGAAGATAGTCTTGTGATCTATCGCCTTTCTCGTGCTCCTGAAAGAAGAATTTTTTATATTGATGTTGGAAATCTTCCTAAAATTAAAGCGGAGCAATATCTTCGTGATGTAATGCAACGTTATCGCAATAAACTTGTTTATGATGCACAAACAGGTGAAATTCGTGATGATAAAAAACATATGTCCATGATGGAAGATTTTTGGTTACCTCGTCGTGAAGGTGGTAGAGGAACTGAAATTACTACACTTCCTGGTGGTCAAAATCTTGGAGAATTGGCTGACATTCAATATTTTCAGAAGAAACTTTTTCAATCATTAAATGTACCATCATCAAGACTTGCTGGGGATGGTGGATTCAATATGGGTCGTTCATCAGAAATTTTAAGAGATGAATTAAAATTTAGTAAATTTGTAGGAAGACTTAGAAAAAGATTTAGTGGAATTTTCAGTGATATTCTTAGAACTCAATTAATTCTTAAAAATGTCATCACTCCAGAAGACTGGGATAAGATGAGTCAGCATATTCAATATGATTTTCTTTACGATAATCATTTTTCAGAATTGAAAGAAGCAGAACTTTTAACGGAAAGATTAAATCTTGTTGTTGCTGCAGAACCTTATGTTGGAAAATATTATTCTCAAGATTATATGAGGCGTAGAATTTTACGTCAAACTGATGAAGATATTATTGAGCAAGATCAATTAATTAAACAAGAAATTGAAGATGGTATTATACCAGATCCAAGTATTCCCGTAGATCCCATGACTGGAATGCCTATGGAAACTAGTGGAGAATTGTTAGGTCAAGTACCAAAAGAACCAGATATGGAGTCCCAAGCAAAGGTTGTTGAAATTCCAAAAGGCGGAGAGATATAATTCATAAATACAAACATAACAACTACATCTATAAAAATGGAAGAGTTAATGGATATTATTGCGACTAATGAATCACCATCACAAGTAAGTGATAAAATTAAAGATTTACTTTTTTCAAAATCTGCAGAAAGACTTGAAAATATGAGATCCGCAGTTGCCTCACAATTATTTGGTGAAAATGAAAGTGAGGAAGAAACTGATGAAACTGAGGATGAATATGAAGAAGATGAGAATGAAGATAATTAATTATATTATAAATAATTAATAAACTTATTGTAAATATGGCTCATAAACCAGTAGGATCGGGATTTACAGCAACCTCAAATGGAGCTAGTTCTCAAAGTGATACTTTTACACAATATACTGATACTTTGAGAATTGTTGCTGTAGGTAAAAATGGACACGTTGCTGTTGGAACAAATCCCACAGCATCTCATGTTGATTATTTTTTAGTTGATGCACTCCCAGAAACTTTATCTATAGGAAAACCAAAATCACAAAAAGTTGTTGGAATTACTACTGGAACTACAACGATTTTAGATTTTCCTGAAGGAACTGGATCCCCCTTCGATGTGAATGATACAGTTACTTTAACTGTAAGCAATCAACCATATTTTAATTTTTCACATAAAGTTGTTACCTCTGTAAATAATTCTTCAAATATTTCAGGATTTTATAGCACCAGAATTACCGTAAATCATAACACATCTGGAATTGCCACTGCATACAATTCAAACAATTATGCAGATTTAAAAAAATCATTAAAGGCTGCCTTTATGTCTGATGGTGGTAGTGGATTTGCATATTTTCAACAAATTCAAATTTCAGGAGATCAATGATGAAACTTATCAGAGAAGAAATTGAATCAGTAGAGTTTATCGTTGAAAGTCATAACGGTAAAAGATCACTTTATATTGAAGGTGTTTTTCTTCAGGGAGATATAAGAAATCGTAATGGTCGTATGTATCCAATGGATGTTTTGCGCCGTGAAGTTTGTAGGTATAGTGAAAATCATATTCAACCTGGAAGAGCACTTGGAGAGTTGGGACACCCAGATGGTCCAACTGTAAACCTTGATCGAGTTTCTCATAAAATAATTTCATTAAAGGAAAGTGGATCAAATTTTGTTGGAAAGGCAAAAATTCTTGGCACACCTATGGGTAAGATTGCAGAGTCTCTCATTAGTGAAGGTGTGAAACTTGGTGTTTCTTCTCGTGGTGTTGGATCACTTCAACTTACTCGTGAAGGAATTAATGTTGTGGGTGAAGATTTTATGCTTGCAACTGCTGCTGATATTGTTGCAGATCCTTCTGCTCCAGATGCTTTTGTATCGGGAATTATGGAAGGAAAAGATTGGGTATGGGACGGAGGTATTCTTCGTGAAAAATATGCTACTAAAACATATAAAAGAATTAATACTCTCGTAACACAAAAAAAACTTGATGAAAATAAATTAAATCTTTTTAATGATTTCCTCACAAATCTTTAAATTATAAATAAATATAGATTTAACATAGGTAAATCGGAGAGTTCAAATGTCCCGTGGTAAAAACTTACAAGAAATGGAAACAGGCACCACTCAATCTCG
>SXGQ01393263.1_pt1 | contig 45773 bp, 63 predicted proteins | sample 3178371 | NCBI WGS metagenome assembly SXGQ01 (sample SAMN11356859, study PRJNA531348) | freshwater metagenome | isolation source: freshwater sample F1-20 | place: China: Fuxian Lake, Yuxi | collected 2017-12-25 | reverse complement strand
TTCCACCCGGTGCGGACGCGCTTGGAACACGGTGGAACATTTATCGGCTTTTTTGGTAATCTCATCGAAAAGTGGGTCAAAATTCCCCAGATCGGACCACTTTGTTTCATTTTTTATAAAGAGTGTGCGTTTCTGAAACAGTGAAGGGAAATGAGATAAAAAGAGTCAATGAAATGTGATAACCGTGAGAATCTTGGTACATCGACGGTAAACGACCTCTTCAAATTCTTGACAGAATCAAGTTTAAATTCCCAGCTAATCTAAGCCTTTCTCAAGGCGTTCGATAATTACTTCGCAGTAGGCCGGGTCCTGCTCAATTCCGATCGCTTTACGGCCGTGGAAGGCAGCGGCCACTAAGGTCGAGCCGGAACCGGCGAAAGGCTCAAGAATCAGATCCCCGCGGTTGGTATATGTCAGGACCAGCCACTTCATTAGATCGACCGGCTTTTGTGTTGGGTGCAAAGAACGCCCGATCCGCGTGTTGTTGAACTTCAAAACGCTCTTCGGATGATAGAGGTTAGTTGTGCGTTCCTCCACGTTGCCGGAGGATGAGCCGTAATGCGCCGGCCGATTACCTTTACCGATCGTGTGCGGTCGTCCGCGAACTTTCTGCGGGTTATAGGTCGCTCCGCGGAATTGCTTTGAAAACACCAGAATTGACTCATGAGATCTGAGCGGCCTTCGGTTAGCGTCGAGATGCCCGACTGCAAGGTTCTTTTCCCAGATCAGATCGTATCGGTACATCTTAGAGTTTGAATGAATCAGCTGCGGTACGAACTTGCCAGAAGCGAAGAAAACCATCGGTGCCCGAGCTTTACAGATCCGAACAGCATCGGTCCAAAATGCAGGCCACTCGACGGCCTTGTCCCATTTCAAGCTGGTGATCGCGTATGGTGGGTCGGTCAATAATGCATCGATCGACTCATCATGCAGGTGAGGTAATATCTGCTCGAACCGAGCGCAATACAGAGTGATTCCCTTCCCGTCGTAAACGGGCACGAGGTGCGACAATTTTGCTGCTGTCATTTAGAAAGATTCGGTGAAAGCCAAAGAGATTCGATGCGAGAGCCGCCGCTGTTTACGATCGCTCGTTTATCGACACGATGCCAGCCGCATGACTCGAGATTGTTCGTGTATAGCGGAGATGGATAGCCGCTGATCACCACCAGTCCTTTCAGAGCCTTCACGGTCGCAAGGAACTGCCGATGAGCGTCATCGTTCATTTCGTGAGAGTAGATCGACCGGGCGGTCCTGGTCGAGGCCACGTATGGCGGATCGAGGTAGAAGAGAGTGTCCTTCGAGTCCATCTCTTTCATCAGGGCAAGAGCGTCACGTTGTTCAATAACGACACGCTGAAGGCGACGGGCGGCCCGATAAAGCGTCCCGAAGCGAAGATCTTTCGTGACGCTGCGATTCCCGTTCTTGTGCCGCCGGAAAGAACCTTTTGCAATGCCGCCTTCGATGCTCATCCAGAGCCGGAAGTAGAGACGGCGGGCACGTTCAAGATCATCGATCTTTCCATCCGACGAACAGCAGACGGCGAACTCCTGCCGAGACCACGGAGTCAACCGAAGTGCCCGGATGAGCTGCTGCGGCCGATCGCGGAGAACCCGAAAGAAAGTGACGAGATCGGAATTCAGATCATTGTACGTTTCGAGATGCGCCGGACCTTTGAGCAGCAGCACGTTCGCAGCCCCTCCAAAAGGTTCGACGTAATGTCTGTGTTTCGGGAAGTGAGAAATAATCCAAGACGCCAAACGGAACTTGGACCCGTAGTACTTCAGCACCGGACTTTGAATGCTCATATTTGAAACATTGGCGAGTCCGGGCTGGTGAAAACGCCTATGATGCAGCCAGAATATTCAGTTTTCAAAGACCGAACAATCCCTAATGACTCATCAGCCGAAAAGGCATACTCCGTCTCGACTGATTATCAGAGACTTAATTGGCCGATAGATTGAAGGAATGATTCGGTCCCGGCTGCATGAGATTGCGAAAGATCACGGAGTAAACAACGCCTACCAGTTCCAGAAAGTAACTGGTTTTCCAAACTCAATGGCCTACGCACTGTGGCAAAAAGAGTGGAAGCTCGTACATTTGGGGACGCTCGACACACTATGCAATTTGTTCAAATGCACCCCAAACGATTTGCTCGAGTTCACACCCTCAAATGAAGACCAGTAACCTAAAAACTCTGGTTTCCTGTGGGCGAGCAAAGCTTTAGAGACTCAGGATGAAATTTTGCTGCGCAAAGCTTATCGGAATCGTCGAACCATTCACAACCAATCGATCGATCACTATCGTCCCAAATTTTGTTGACGGTCATCTTCGGGCCACCTGATTTGAGTCTCACCACATCGCCGATTTTGAAATTGTTCTCTTGCATACTCACTTAAACTAATTGGATCTATGTGATCCACCGATCGGAATCCCGCCTTGGAAACCGCCAGCCGGGATGTCGCCGGTGATGCCGCCAATGAAGCCGCCGATGAAGCCGCCGATCGGGATGTCGCCGTTGATGATCATAGTGTTCTCCTAGGCCTTTAATAATATCAAAGATCGGGAAATATTCCAGCGGAAGTTAGAGGCGGTCGCGGAGGCGGTTGGTGCCGTTGCAGTCGGGGCAGGGCTGCCAGCGATCGGGGCGGTAGCCGGAGTCCTCGGGGCAAGCGTCGATGGTGCCGATGTCCATGCACCGCGGGCACTCGAACTCGGGCACTTTGACGGGCTCGGCCGGCGGCGGGGCGGAGCGGCCGGCGGTTTGCCGGGGCTCGCGATTGCGGGACCGTTTGCTGTTATTCAGGGTGATGAAAAAGTCGAGCTTCTCGGCGTTGCGGCAGATGAGGGTCAGGCCGTCATAGACGGCACCGGCGTCGTTCTTGCCCTGGTGAAAGTCCGAGGCCTTGCAGCCATCGATCGCGGCCTTGATCTGCTCGACGGTGTAGCCCTCTTTCAGCCGGGCGGCGATGACACGCCGGCGGGACGCGTCGAGCTTGGCCCGCGGGTGATTCATGACCCGCTGCCAGTGCTCGAAGACCTCGGCGATCTGTGATGTCTCAGGCTTTCTCATCCTCTTCTTCTAAGGCCTTCTGAGCAGCCGGATTGATCCAAAGGCATTCGACCCGTTTCTTGCCGCCATCGGCATTAGCAGCACGTTCGACACACCTCCAGTCGGAATACAATTCATTGTCGTAGAGGTCGCAATGGTATCCGCTGATGACGACCATTCCGCGAACGAGACGCAGTACCTGACCAAGGCGACGATGTTCTGAATCTGACATTTCATGCCGATAGTGACGACCAGACCGGAATGAACTGCGGGTTCCGTGCGGGTAAGGCGGATCACAATAGAACAAAGTGTCTGGCGAATCCTGAGCTTTAATGACGTCGATGGCGGGACGGTTTTCTAGGATTACACCGCGCAAACGATCTATGATCGCCGGCATTGCTTTTGGGTAATTGATGAAATCGTGGACGCCAGTGGTGTTCCCATGATCGGCTTTACCACGGAAGCCGGTCGCGTACTTGGTCATTCCGGTCGTTCCAAACCCCATAAAACAACGAACTATTGTTCGTCGGCTTTGTTCAACAGGATCATCAGTTGGCTCATACGCTAGTTCAAATTCCTTGCGCGACCAAGGCGTGAGCTCAAGCATCTTTATCAAACGATCGCTATCACCATTCCGCAAAATGCTGAACAAATTGAATAAGTCATTATCAAGATCATTATAGATCTCGGATTGTGCCGGCTTCTTTTTGATCAGTACTGACGCAGCTCCACCGAAAGGTTCGACATAAATCTTATGCTCCGGAAAATGTGAGATTATCCAGTTCGACAGCCTCCACTTGCCTCCGTGCCACCGAAGCACAGGCCTGCTTGGCTTTATCAGGTAAGGCTGGGAAGGTGATCTATCCATAGTTTCTGACTCCGTAGTAGCGGACGCACCAGCCGCGGTCGCGGGAGACGGCGACGGATTCTTCGAAGTAGCGGCGGCCGTCGGCAGCGGTCGGGTGCGAGCTGCGGAAGACGGGCTTCTCAGGGCTACGCGGGTCGAAGTTCGCGGTTATGTGAATCGGCTGATCGCCGTTCGGGACGTCGAAGTCACCGGCGATCACACCGAAGAGGCCCTGTTTTTCGAGGATGGCAACTCGGGTGTATTTTTCAGGCATGCTTTTTCCTCAGCTTCGCGAGGGCGGCCTTGTAGCCGGCCCGGGAGTTTTTCAACGTCTCGACCTCAGCCTGAAGATCTCGGCAGCGATCTCGGTACCACTCAAGATCTTTCAAAATCTGAACGTGATACTTCGCCATCGCTTCGGTCGCGTCGGCGATCCGTTGGAGCGATGCCATATTGATCAGGTCAACGCCGGGGAAACCATCCTTGTTAGTGGTGAAGTCGCCCCGCGACTCTTGTTTAAGGTTTCGGGCCATTATTCGAGACCTCCTTCCTGCAGGACTTTATCTGTTTCATCGGCCGGGGAAAGTTGCGGCCAGGACTTTGAAACCTGAATGTGGCGATCCTCCGGGAACATCTCAAAAGTCGATTTTGGGCCGCCGTTGTAGCACCAATTCCATGCAAGGGTTCGGGCTGCGCCAAACATCGCTCCTGTGGCTCCGCCGATTTCATTGTCGATTCTTTTCAGCACCTCGTCACAAATCCTATTGACCCGAGTGATCTCGGCCTTCATGTCGTCAATCTGATGTCCGGTACTTTTGCTTAGAGCACGTGCGAACTCGACGGCCATCACCTGGATCGCTTGTTCGTAGGACGGGCCCAGGCCGCCCATGCTGATGCTCCAGATACTATTGCCAGCGTCCCAGCGGGCCAGCAACTGCTCGACCGTATCGTCGTAGGCTTCATAGTCGTCAGAAAGCATATCCAACGCGGTCAATTTCGTCGTTCTATCAAATGTCTCACTTTGCATCTTTCTCCTCCTCGGCCTCGGCGTAGTTATCATCGACGCCGCACCATTCGTAATATTTCGGGCGGCTGATTGTGAACGGGACCGGGCCGACGACGCCGTGCTGGTGCGCCGCCGCCTGGATCAGCTCACCAACAGCCAGATCGGTTTTTGCTAAACTTGCTGTAAAATCATTCATACTATGCAATTTTGGACCTTTAACTTCGCTGAGAAGTTCCCTGCACTGTTCCGAAACTGCCGGATGCCGATCAAAGACATTCCGGTTCTGCACGACGGGGACCATCTTTGTTACACATCGCTGAAGCCTATCGGGTTTCCGTTGGTCATTCCGTTGCCTTTGGCTCTCATGCTCTCCCAAGAAGAGGCGTACATTGAGCCGATCACTCGGACGCTCGATAGCGGCCAGATGGAAATCACCGGTTTGCAAATTCGGATCGCTGCCGAGGAACCGATGCCCGAACTTCCCTGACGGCGTTGGTCTCTTCACAGCCCTCCGTCGAACTCATCGTCGCCGGCTCGAATTTGCCGATAGAACCGCTCGATCTTCATCGCGTTGCGGGCTGTGATCGATTCCTTTCCGAGCTGCAAAGAACGGCTCTTGAACCCGAGTCGGCTGGCGATCTCGCCCTTCGTGAATCCCTGCTTCAGCAGCCAGTCGATGAGACGCCAAGTAGGCTCGGCCGGGATACGTTGGGCGTCCGTGACCACGGCGTCGGGCGAGATCGCGAGGATCTTCCTGGCGTTCATTGCCCGGATCTTCTTTCGCTGTCCGCGGCGAATAAGGTCGATGGTTGAAGCAGCGACGCCAGTGATGTCGGCCACGGTTTTGCGACCGATCTCGCGTCTGGACAGCTTAATCAGGTGCCGGCGAACGGGTGAAGCATCAATTAAGCCGTTCCATTCGCCGCGTCGGCGTGCGGCAGCCCGCTCGGTTTCATATCGGGAGTTGGCCGCCCGACAAGGAACGCAGCGACAGCCGCCCAAGTACTTCAGCCGGTCGCCATGCGGTCGGTTTGACGCCAGTTCTTTCGCAGGCCGAAGCCCATTTTGGAAAGCCATCGAATTCCCCCTCATCGGTGGTCTGCCGCTTTCGGACAGGTCTCAAAGTGCGAAATGTAAAGGTTGCGGCCGGTGGCGGATGCCGTCTCGACCTCATTGCCGGTGGCGAAGCGGTAGCGGCCGTTGGCGGTGTCAATGACCAGCCGGCCTTTACGGTTCGGGCGGGCATCGATCGGGTTGAGCTTTGCACCCGGCACCTCGCGGACCACGAACCGGCCCGACTGCGGGCACCACTCCTTGCGGACCAGCTTTAGCCAATGAACAAAGGCACCGCACGATCGGCATTTAGACATCGAAGACATCAGCCGCCGACCTCCGTTTGCTGGCGAGCCGAGAGACGGTTGAACTCGGAAAGAAATTCGTACTCGATGATCTCCGGCGATCGCTCGTAGAGGTCGATCATGGGCGGGTTGACATTCGGAGCATCGAAGTCGGGATGCAACTCCTCAAAGATCGCACCGGAAGCCAGTTCGTAACCAAGCAGCAGGTGATCACGCTCTGAAATATGCTTCTCAATATTGGCCCACTCGAAGCGAAGATATCGCCCGTAGATCATAGACTGGAGCCGGGCCTCGGCCTCGCGATAAAAGTCGAACTGCGGATGCATCTTCAACGGCCGCGGGAGATCCGAAAGATATGCCTCGGACGCATCGTGAAGCAGTGCCATTAGCGCGTATTGCCAGCCTGAGCAGAGCTCCCGCGAGAGAAGAAGAGAATGCTGGGCCACGGAATAGAAGATCTTGGAGTGGCCGTTGTACCGGCATAGTTGCGACAGAGAATGAGCAATGTCCTCGATACAGATCATCTCGGGATCGGGATCGAGCGGAAAGAACTTCTTGCCGGTGTAGGTCTGAATCCAGTCGGAACCAGTCATGCCGCGGCCTCCATTGCCATCTCGACTCGGATGGTCGCACCTGCGGCCGGAACTCTCGGCTCGAAGAAGAACGGCTCTCCGTCACCTGCCTTCTCGCAAACGGTTCGTGCCTCGTAAAGTGGCTCGGGCGTCTGGCTATGAACGCAGGTGCTCAGGTCGAGTTGAAGCGTTCCCGGCCGGCCGAGGGTCTGACCAAAATAGAAGCGGCAAGATTCACATTTTTTCGACATAAAGTTTCTCCAAATTCACTGAACAAAAACTGTCAGGCTGCCCGCTTTTTGAAAGCAGGATTCCGATTTTCAAAGAACATCTTGGTCCGTATCGCGGCGCCGATTACCTTGGCGTTGGCAAAGGCGTCGGGATAGGCCTTTGTCCGTGGGCCGGAGACCATCAACGCTTCATTGGCGATATTGCCGAGCTGCAGCGGCGTCGATGCCTGACGGCAGACCAGATCGATCGCTTCATCATCAAAGAGATCCTTTGCCCGCTTACCGACAAGCCGGAGCCGATGATCCAGATAGTCGGCAGCCGAATCGCGGAAGTCCGGCATCGAGATAGTGGTGATGCGTTCGTGTATTTCGCGAAACTGCGGGTCCGCAAGCCGGGCCTCGAAGATCGGCTGGCCGAAGAGCACGACGCCGAGATACCGCTGAAAACCACCGCTCGACATTTCGAGGAAGTTCTTGAGCGACGAAAGGGCGGCATTGTTCAGCCGGTGGGCCTCATCGATACCGAGAGCCACGCGGTTGCCGTCCTTGTACTGGGTCGCGAGAAGATTCTTGACGGCGTTTCCGCGGCGAACCGCAGAGCCGGGGGCACGGGTTATGCCGAACGATTCCAGGATGCAGGATGCGATCTGCATCGGGGTGACATTTCGCATATCGAAGAACTCGGGCCAAACGATGTGCAGGTTCCGGTTCTCAAACACATAGTCCTCGACAAGTGCCCGGAGCGTCGATTTGCCGCTGCCGATCTCGCCGGTGACCACAACAAAACCCTGATAGCGAACGGCGTCGATAACGCGGTCAATGACACGCTGGAATTCGCGACTGACGAACACCTCGTCACGGTGCTGTGGCGGACGCGAGAAAGGGTCCTCGGAAAGGCCGAAGTGTTTTTGAGCTTCGGGTGAAAGCTCGATGCGCTTAGAGATCATTTGCTGGTCGTCTCCTCTTTGAATTAGTTTTTGGATCTGTTCTTCGATCTGTGCCGGGCCGAGGCCGCGTTCCCGAAGAAACGGCGGCAGGGCAACGGCAAGCTGGCGTTCCAGCGATGCCGCTAAATTGGCATTGAGATTGTTGTTTCGAAGCCGATGAAGAGTGGTCCGGCTCGGGATCTTTGGCGGACCGAAGAATCGCTGCAGGTCCGACAGGCTGAGGTGAAACTCGGCCATGAAGGCGGCAAGCGGCGACGTGAATGAGTTGGGCTGGTTGCTCATATACGCTCGTTTAACTGATGCCGGACAATGTCCGGGCTAAGACACAGCACGAAGCCGCGTCGGTGTCTGGATGGCCGGTGCGAGGAGCTGCTCGAGATGAGTTTCGACCTCGGCGGCCGGCAATGCCCCCTGTGTCTCGGGGAACAAATTCAAAAGTGCTGCCTTTGCGTCCTCGATCGCGGCGAAACGATCTGCGAACATACCAACCGCCTCCCAGTAACCGATCTCACGGCCGGTATACGCCGGCGTCGGCAACGGAGTGACGGCGGCCACTTCTTCGGCGGTGAATATTCGCTCTGGATGCGGAAAGGCGGCGACGTTGTTGGCCGGTAGCTCCATCTCGACGTTGAGGTGCGGCACCGGAGCGACCTGGCCGGTATGTTTTGACTTATCTTTGATCTCGCGGACCTCCTGCTTACGGCTATCCTTGAGCCGCTTTTTGAGGACCTCGGCATTGCTGGCGGCCGTGGACCGGAACGCACCGGCGACGTCTGTTTCGGCCAGAACCTTTTCGACCTCGTACTCGCCGCCATGATCCGGCTCGAACTTCCCATTGAGGTTCGGCAGCGTGACGATGATCGTGTCGATCGCCGGCGGGACGACCACCTGGATCTTCTTGCCGGCGGCTGAAAGGAACGGCTCGACACCGGGCAACCGATAGATCTGTCCATCGCGGGCGAAGGTCATTGAGGGGTCGAGAACGACCGGGAACTCATCGGAAAGCAGTGCAGATTCGATAACGGCCGGGTCGATCTTTCGGACGACGATCCGGCGGTTGGACCAGCGGAACATCGGCGTCTCGCCGGTCGATCGATGGACGCGATTGTTGTAGTGATCACAGATACGATCGGCAAATTCGTTGAGCCGGTCGATGGTGACGATCTGCCCCTCGGTAATCGCTAGGCCGATCAGGCGGTCCATCTTTTCTGCCCATTTGTGGGCGACCTCGACCTTTCCGGAAGCCTGCGGATTGTTGGGAATGTGGGTCCAGTGCTGAAAGCCGCCTTCGTCGGCGAGTACGGCATTGAGGATTCGAGTCGCCTTGGTGTGCCGCCCTTTGAACTCGGGGCCGTTGTCTGAGTAAAGGACATGCGGGATTCCGAGTTCGGAGAAGGCGTCGCACTCGAACTGAACCATATCGCGGCTGGTGATATGCGAGGTCGCGATGTAGCGGAGGAAACGCCGCCGGGAGCAATCGTCAACCAGCATTAGCTGCCAGACCCGAAGCTTGGTCGAATCGGTCTGCGGGTGGTTCTTGTCGATCCCCTCAATGCGCAATATCCGGCGGGAACGCTCATCCTGCCAGCGGACCTTGAGGGCCGTGCAGTCCACCTGAAAGATCTGGCCGGGATACTCGGCCTCCCAACGGCGGTAGGCCCGCCGTGCGGATCGAAGGCTCTTTTTGCCGAGTTGATGCTCGGCCAGAATCCGGCGGAAGTATTCGAGCGAGGGCAGCTTTGCCTCGGGCCGTCTCAGACGAGCTACATCGAGTGCCTCTTTCGGGTCGAGCTTATCCGAGACCACGAATTGAGCCGCGTACCAGAGGTCGGTTCCCTCGGCGAGTTCGTAGATCCTCTTTCCCCGATCGGCTCGCGGCTTTCGGCCGGAGCCTCGGAGATCAGAGGTGACCCGATAGATGTGCTGCCATTTGACCCCATAGATACGCGCCAGACGTTCAGCCTCGAGCTTGGCCGGCGAGCCGGTCAAACCACGCATGGCGTTGCGTATCTCCTCCTTTGCAATGTTTCCAAGTTTTGTGTTCGGCATTGTGTTAAAAGGGCGTTCCCGGGCTGGTAGGAACGCCGAAAGCTCAAGCAGCGGCAGACCGCACCGGGCGAAGGGCCTTGAGTGCGGATGCGAGATCGGCCAATTGCTCGACTCCCAAATGACTCGAGCTCGCGACCTTGTAGCGGTTCGTAAGAAACCGACGCCAATGGGTCTTGTCCGTACCGTCGATAAATCCCACTTCGGCGCCAAGGGCATGGACCTCGCGACGCAGCCGCTCAGCCTCGGCACGGACATCGGCCACTCCGGAGAACTCGGCGATATTCGAGCGGTTACGGTGGAGCTTAATGAGGTCAATGCCGGCGGCACGAAGAGCGGAACGGAGGGCCCTGGCGAGGGCGGTATAGTGAAGCTGCTGGTCGGTGAGCGGATTGCCTTCGGCGTCCTTCTCATTGCGATTGACGATTCCGACGCCGGCCCGCTTTCGGCCGCGGGCATCTGTCAGCCGGACCTTGATCTGAATGCTGTCCTGAAGCTGGGCCTTCTCGAAATCGACATCGATCTCAACAAGGTCGGGCATCAGCTTGTCGAGCATGACGCAGGACGCGTCGTAGCCGATGAACGGCGTTTGCGGATCGTCGGCGAAAAACTTGATCTCGGTGTGATCGATCCCGTAGGTTTCGACCAGGTCACGAACGACATCTAATTGTGCTGGTGTGTATTTCTCTTGTGGCATAAATTTTCCTTCCTATTTCGTTGCGTTATTCATCCTCGCCCCAGTCTCCATCGGCGATCTGGGCGATCGCCCGATCGAGAAAATCGTCACCGGCCGCTTCGGGGGCAAACTCGACATTGACGCCAAGCGCATCGCGAAGCCGGAACCACTGTCCGGCGAGTATGCGAAGGTCGTCTGCGGCCCGGGATCTTTTGTCGGCTTTGCTTAGGGAGTCGGCCTCGGCGGTGGTGCGGATCAGAGCACTCACCGTTCGGCTGAATGCCCGCTCGTAAGGCGACTGGTCATTCATCGCGTCGATATTGCGGCGAAGCTCGTCATTCTCAGCGGTACCTTTCTCGACGCGGGCTTTGAGGTCCTCGATCTTTTTCTGCTGTTTGGCCGATGCGGAACGCTCGGCCTTAAGGTCCTCGGCTATCGAGAGCACGAGATCCTTGATCGCGGCGGGGTTAGTTGCCTCGATCCTTTCACCGGCAATGATCAGTTCATCGCCGTCGAGTTCGATCTGGGCCGCTCCATCAACAAGCAGCTTTCGTGTGGCAATCGGAATCCTGGCCGCATTGAACGCGTCATAGATCTGACCGCCCTCGGCCTCGAAGACTTCTTTCTGCCGATAGAACGCCGATTTGGTCATCGGCGAGAACTCGCATTCGTCGAGAAAATCGGCGAATCGGGCATAGCCGAAATGCTGATGAAGGCCCTCTTTTTGAAACTGAATAAGAGCCGCCATTGCTTGCGAGTCCAGATTGTCCGCCACCCGCTTTACTGCCCTAATACCGCCCGCGAGCACTAAGGCACGTCTCGCATCGTTTTTGAGCGCATCCTCGACACGTTGATCGACGGCCTTTTCGATATGCTCGGTTTTTACCTGTTCCCATTTTTCCTTTAGGGTCGCCATGGTTTTTTTTCGTTTCCCGATTTGGGAATTTAAAATCCTCCGTTTTTTCAAAAACACTCAGTAAAATCAAAAATCCGTCTCTTTTAAATTCACGTTTTCGTGAATTTAAAGTCCCGCCGAGAGGGCAAATGAGAGCAGCCGCCGGTCGTAGATCCAGCAGTTGTTGCCGGTCATGCGGACATAGTTGTGAAGCTCCCAAGTGATTAGCGACCGGCGGACAAAGTCCTCGGAGAACCCGGTCCGCTCCACGATCCGGCGAAACGGAACAGGCTCACCGCCCTCGACCGCCTCGAGCACGAGGATCGACTTCGAAAGCGAATCGATCCGGTACTGACTCTTGTCTCTTTTACTCGTCCTTCCCATGAAACTCATTCAACAGAACCAGAACTATTGCCACCGGGATCGCTACCAGGATCGCGGCGATCAGCATCAGGTGAAAGATCATTTACCGGCGTCCTCCTCCCCGATGTAGAACCGCACTCCGTAAAGCAGAAACCAGCCGTCGCCGATGGAGCGGACGCCGATCTCTTCACATCCGGTCGAGCGCATTCTCTGCTCGGCCTCATTGATCTGCTTGAATGTGTAGATCCCGCCGTGCTCGCAAAACTTGACGATGGCCCGCGGATGGACCTGGGCGGTTTTATCTATTGCGGCGGCCCGGCCGATCATGCTCGCTACCAAACCGAGGCCACCAAGAAGGGCACAAACGATGCCGACCGGCATCAGGACATTTGCGGCGATTGATCTTGCGACATTAGCGAAATCGATTCTAAGCATTTTCGTTTTCCTCCGTTTTCCCGGTAAGTGCCTCGGGGGTCAGGTCAAGCTCGAGCTGGCCGGCGAGCACCGGGAAGTTTGCCCGTGCGACACGGTAGATCGTGCTTAGCTGAGTGATGGGTGCCGTCTTCGCTGTTTCGAGATATTCACGAAAGGCGTCCTCATCCGTGATGATCCAGTAGCCCGAGGGCGGCTGCTTCCTGGCACCGATCGGCAGAAGCCAGACCTTTCTGAGAGCCTCGACGATGCCCATGAAGCTGCGGAGCGGCATCGGGTAGTGAAGCTCCAGCGTCTTTGCCTTATCGAAGGGCCGCTCGCTTGAGAAGCGGGTCAGGAGCTTGGCGATCTCAAAATGCTGCACGTCGATCGGGACGCCGTATTTGAACAGCCGATCGACCGCTCGACGAAGCATAAGTGCCGCCGGGTTTGGGTCGTTGTGCGGGGCATTTGCCTTCACACGCCAGCACTGATGCGGCATACCATCGGCGAGCCGGAAACCGAGATCTCCGCACTCGAAACATCGCGGAACCGGCTGAGCCGGAAAGAGCGGGCCGGTGATGGCCTGCGGGGACCAGGTGCTACTTCGCATATCGTCCTCCTTCGATGTTGCGCTTTATGACGGCCTCGATCGCTGCTGCCTGGCGTTCCTCATCGATGATCGCGGCCTGGTTGCAGGCTAGGTCCCGGCAGTGGCCGCAGTAGCAACGGCCGAGACCGAGAAACCAATCATCGTGAACTTCGTTAGGCTCCCGGTCGTCGCGGACGACGGCGGTCTGCTTGCAGCCGTCGCACTGATAGACAGTGATGATGACGATCACAGACATGGCTTCACCTCCTTGCCCGCTCCGGGAAAATTGCGGCGACGAATGATCTTGATGTCATCGATCTCATTGAAATGAAACCGCTGCTCAACGCCATCGGGATAGCGGAGGCCGAACTTGTACAGGGAATAAGGCATCGGCCAATAGCGGCCGACATGGGGCGTTCCGCCGACAGTTACCGAAATAAGGTCTCCGATTTTTAGTCGAAGATGTCGTTCGTAGTAATCCCTTCTCTTCATGCGGCCCTTCTTTCGGCATCCCGACGGTTCATCGATTTGAGTGCCTCGACCATCTTGTTGGTCTCGGCGGTGGTGTGCGGCGGCCAGTGCTTCAGCATCCGCTCGCCCATCCGCTTCAGCCCCTCTTCGGTGATCCCGCGGCCGGCTGCCAGATCGCGCATCAGCCGAAGGTGGGCCGGCTGGGCGATCTGCTTGATGCCCGCCTGCTGGCGGTGATAGCTCCGGGTTCTTCGGGGGACGTGCCGCGAATCGATCGGGTCACCGCCAAGATGAACTATCAGGGCATTCGCCTCGTCAAAGGTGAGCTGGCCTACGCTGTCCGTCCGTCCGGTCGTGACAACGGCGACGGCACCGCGACGCGTGTCGTCGTCGAGGCCGAGCCGCTTGCAGAGGCCGAAAATCCTTTTCTGCTGTGCAAAGGTCTTTTGTTGGGTCATTGCTGGTTTTCTCCATTCATGGTTTTTTGAACACGCCGGATGGTCGTGTCCGCGGCGTCGCGAAGCTCAAGCAGCTCGATGAGAGTCTGGTTTGAGCAGCCCTCGACATTAAGGTTGTTGATCGCTTCGGCTGCCTGGGTGAGCAGATTCGCCGATTCCTCGGCCCGGCACTCGGAGGTGAGCAGCGGCTTGGCGTGAAGGCGAACAAGCTCGCTGTGGTGGGCGACGATGTGGTTGACGATGAGCGCCGCCCCGGGAGGGTTGACGAGATAGACCGCATCGATCAGATCGCAGATGCGGTCGAGGATCGATCGCTGGCCCGAGCCGGTCAGTGCCTCATCGCTCTCGGGCTCACGCCGCCATCGGCGGACGTAGTCAGCGGTCACGTTCAGGATGAGAGCGACTCGCTTGCTGGCCGCTCGTGGTATCGCCTGTTCTAAAACTTGCCAAGTTTCCATTTGAGACATTCCCCGTCGCTTTTCCGGCAGAAACAGACCTAGTGGTCGGCGGCTAATTCGACTATGCTTGTTCGTGGCCGCTCATCGAGTAAATGAAGTCGAGTGTGCAAAGTTCGTAGATGTTTGTACGACTTTTTGGAAAGCTCAAAAACCTCTGGTCGTTTCTGGGTCGATGATCTTCTCCGCGTCAAGCAGAAGTGTTTGCCGTTTAACGAAGCCAGAATAAATGTGTGTAGAAACGACAGGTTTAAACGGGAGGGCTGAATTGACTTAATGCGAATGGATGAGCCTTGACTAAGCGTCCTTTGATCGTGAGCACAGATGACGTCACAGGTAAAACGAAGGTCGTCAACTAAGACCGATGTCGGCATAGACGCTCCCTCGCTCGATAAAAACCTTAGGACTGAGTCGATGTCGCCGCGTCCTAGACGAACAGAAATCAAAAGAACAAGGAGGACGCGGGTAATAGAATTTATGTCTAATTTAATGCAACGCAATGGAACGCCGCGGGTGAATCTGAAGAGAAAGAGCAACCGCCTCCACATTTCGTCGATCATCAAACTTTCGTCTTCGCAGGTGAGGAAAACAATCGGTCGGTTAGCAAAGTTAAGTGAGTAGCGTTTAGCCCATGATTTTAGGCAGCGAGTTCGAGACATTCGGCACGTGCCTTCTCCGATGTCAAGAAACACGACCGCTGGTAAGTCATAGCCAAAATCTTTTTGCTGTGCGATCTCCGAACATTTTAGGCCGGTATGAAACTTAAGGTTCATAAAAACTCTCCTATGCTGCTTGTTTCAGTTGTTGACGAATAGATTTGAGGTGCGGCGGACACGTGACGGAAATGTCATACTTAGCCTTCAGCTTAGAAGCAAGATTGGGATACCACCGACGGCCATATAGAAGATCGGCTATCATTACCTCAATGCTTCGGCGAGACGCCGACATTTCCGCCTCGAGATCTTTGGCCATATCAACGAAGGTGAGGCCCTTGCGAAGGAGCATTATTTTGACTTCGATTGGTTTCATCAGCTATTCTCCATTTGCTTGCGAGCGAAATATGGGTTAGCAAGCAATTCGGAGTTTACGGCGACGCCGTATGAAAAGTCAAGCACAAAATACGGCATCGCCGTATCACGACGGCTGGTTCGAAAGAATCACTGAAGTTTTAGGCACAAAAAGGTCTGGAGAAATCGCGGACATTTTGCGACTTTCCCCCGGTTCTGTCTCGGATTGGAAGCACGGCCGCACGAAGCCCAGCCTTGAAACGCTGCAATCGATTGCCTTTTACGGCGAATCTACGGTTGACTACTTAATTTACGGGGATGCCGAACATCGACATCAAAAAGGTGATCCAATTTATTTTGAGAGAGCTTTACTTCCGGCCGATTATCGTACGAAATTAGAAGAGCTTGCACATAATCGCAGTCTTGAGCCGGGTGAACTAGCTTTACAATTGTTGATTCGTGCGATCGACGAAGAGGCAGAGTTGTTTGAAAGAGTGCGCTCAATGGTGAGCGGAGCCTCTCCAGGATTAGAGGATTCAGTCGACCTTGTAAAAGCAGAAATGATTATAGCGAGGGAGATCGCACTCAACTTCGATGACGCGAATGAGAAAGTAAAGACGACTAAAAAAGCAAGAGCGGAGTGAGCTGAAGATGTTGAAGAAATTTTCCCACCAGCAGTCTATTGAGGTTAAAGATTTTGGTCAGGTCGGGGCCGGGACGGCAGTCGATTTTTTCGATCACCCTCGGGCGTCGCTTATCCTGCGGCCGCAGTGGGTTCACGACTTCAAGGAAGTAGCAACCGCCGAGGTCTGCGGCGACTCGATGATCGACGAAGGGATCATGGACGGTGACCGGCTGGTCTGCAAGGTGATGTTCGATGCGGCAGAGGTGCGGCCGGGGCGACTTGTCGTCGTAAGGCTGCCGACGGGAAGGAGCATAGTGAAGCGCATCTACTTTGACGATGAACGCGTCGTGCTCCGCTCGGCCAACCCGAACTACGGCGACCTGGTTTTCCATCGCGAAGAGATAATGGTCGAGGCAATCGTAAAGGAACTAGTCCGGAAACTCGATTGACAGAGCTGATGATATGAACGAAATTTCAGACGAGGGGGAGCGATTGGCAAGCGAAGAAGAGATCGAAAAGCTCAAAGCCCTTTTCGATAAGAAGTACAGGATCGAGACAGATCAAGATCTTTTAGAGCTTTGTTCAGACCTAGACTTTGAGGATTGACCGGGGTTACTCTCAATGCGATGAAGGTATATCAACCCACAGAGATCAGCAGACAAATCGCCGTAATCGTTTTGCTTCTTCTTGGTGTCACGTGTTCGGCACTAGAGGCAAAATCCCAGAAGACCGTACAGCCACGAAACGCTTGTAGCCAGGAAATCGCTGACAAGATCACGCTCCGGGGGTTTCGGCTAGGAACATCGCCCGAAGACTACTTTCATATCCCCGGATTTAAGGCGGCTTTTGAAAAGTCCCGTGATAACGATACGGACACAGATATTCTCAGAACACGTGAACTTGGAAGTGTTTCAGTTCAGAGTTGGGATATTGAGAGTTACGGGATTCAAACGGACCCGGAGCTTAGGGAACGGCTTGGTGATGTATCATTCTCGCTTCTGTTCTTCGACTCCAAACTAACCAGAATCATAATTTCCTACACTGAATTTGAAACTCCGAATCTGCTCGATTTTCAGAAGCAGATCAACCAAACACTTGGACTGCCGACAAACGGCTGGGTGCGGGAGCATTTAGGTTCTGCGGCGATGATCTGCGGTGATGTTGAGATCACGATCCGAACCGGAAGGATCCCAGGGAAAAGCTGGTACCGAGACTGGCCGAGTATTTGGATTGAGAGCCAATCGCTGGCCCGTGAGTTCGACCGCAAGTTTGAGGAAAGGAAAAAAGCGGAGGAGCTTGCCAAAAAGAAAGCCGCAGAAGAAGCGTTGAAGAAAAAGCGGCAAGAAGAAATGCGCCGACGGACGCTGCGGCCGTAGATCTACGCGGCGAGTTTTTGTTGACTCGGGGACTGGGATTCGCTGATGAAACGGTCAAGACTCGAGTGCGAGACATACCAGTTTCCGCCGCGGCCGATCTGGAGTCCCTCAAGAATGCCGGACTTGATCCATGAAATGATAGTGGGCCTTGTTGGGCAAACTGCCATCCGAAGCGACAGAATATTTTCGACCTGATGGAGTTTAACTAGAAGGTCAATCTGTCTTAGCGACTCGATAAGCGAATCGGAAAGGCCTTCATTGGATCGGTCGCGGGGCGGCAATTCGAGTCCGCAGATGTTACATTCGATCTTGTTCATTGTCAGGCAGCCATCCGTCGTTGAAGTCCCTCGACCCAGCGGTCAAAGCTGTCCTCGAAAACGAGCCAGCCGAAGCGGGTCTTATTGGCCTCGAGCGTGCCGTCCTCGCAAAGTTCGATAAGGGTATCGCGGCTCGGCGGGGTGCCGGTTATGCGGTACTCACGCATGATCGCCTGTATCTCCGACAGCCGAAGCGTCGGGCGAGGAGCGAAATCGAATCTGTACTGGAGCTTTGGCATCTCGGTCCTTTTCTAAAATACCCACCGCTCTATAAACCGTCAAGCACATTTTCAAACCATCGATATCATCGACATTATAGAACCCGTCGATATCCTCGAAATCATCCTTAAAATCGAATGCCGGCACGTGTAGTCTCGAACGTGCCAAGGCATGAGCCTTCCTTAGACGCTGAAGGACCTCGGCCAGTTGCTGGTGCCGGGGTCCTTTTTATTTTCAGGCCGTGTATCTAAAAGCGGATCGAAAAGTTTATCAAGAAGAATTTCCAAACTAGTAACAGATGGCAACGCTAACCCAGAACGCGATCAAGACCAAGGCCGAAAAATGGGCATCGCTTCAGGCGAAGATCGCCCGGCTCGAGAGCGAGAAGATCTCGGAGCTGACACCGCACCAGGAAGCCTACGAGCGGAAGACGGCCCCGATCATCTCCCGCTTTGACGAGGAGATCGACCCGCTGCAGGAGAAGGCCGACGAACTGGAAAGCGAGATCCTCGAATGGCTGGAGAACCAGAAGCGGAGCATCCGGCTAGAGACGAAGAACGCGATCGCGGAGATGGTCCGGAGCAAGGGCTTCGGGGACCGCGTAGTTGATGCCGAAAAGTTCGTTGCAAAGTGCATCGAGAGGGGCATCAAGAATTTCTGGCGGCTCGTCAGGGTGAACATCAAGGACGCAAATCAGGTGATGGGCAAAGAGGATATGGACGAGCTGTGCGACCGGCCGAAGATCGACACCGCCAACGCAACGCTTGAACTCAAGACGAAATGACTGACGCTCAGGCACGACAACTCGCGAGACAGATCTTCGATAAGTTCGACAAGCAGATCGTCGAGGCGACGACCGGCACGGCGATCCAGCCGGCGTTCATCGCCGGATTGGTCGGAAACGAGGCCGGGAAGAATCGGGCCGGAGAAATTGTCCGCCAGGCGACTCGGTTCGAGCCGCACGTTTACAGGGCGTTAGTCTCTATACGCGACAATGGGTACCGGATGTCCAACGGACGGCGGGTCAACCACTACAACAAGATAATTCAGGCGGACATTCGCGACGCATCAGATCTGGCGATCCGTGCTCTCGCGACCTCATACGAGGCCACCCAGATCATGGGCTGGCATGTTGTAAAAAATTTGCACTGCACGATCGCGGATCTCAGAAATCCCGACAAACACTTTTTCTACACCGTAAAGCTTCTCCAGCTTCACGGCTATGTTCGTAGCCTCACCGAAATTGAAATGGACCGCGAAATGCGGGAATGGAATACGGGCAGTGAGGTCGGAAGGACGTACCACCCAAACTATGTTCCGTCAGCCAGAAAGTTGCGGGAAGCGTACCGCGAACTGGAAAAGACACGATCGCACCGGAGGGTGCCCGAACGGGTGAATGTGACCGAGGCCGATCTAATCAATTCGACGGGGGGCGTCGTATATGAGCGTTTCGATGAGGTCAGTTCGGCCGAGATCGAAGCGGCGGTCGATGAACTCCAGGCGGCCGGGCCGGTGGCGAAGCCCTTCAGTGATCCTCAAGAAGCCTTACCACACGAGCGTACGGAAGCCGCCGAAACGCCTCAGCCTCCGGCCCTCCAAACACCGGTCGTGGTCGAGGTCGAGGCCCCGCCGCCGACGGGAATGATGGCAAAGCTCAAGGCTCAACTGGCGGCCATGTTCGCCTTCATCGGCGGTGGTGCCGGACTGAAAGAATATCTGGGCGTGCAGCTCAGCGAGCAGACGGTGACGCTGCTCAAGTACATCGTTCCGACTGTGCTGGTTCTCGGATTCATCGGGCTGATCGTCTGGTACGTGTCCGAAAAAATCATCGGATGGAAAACGCTCCGGCTTCAGGCGGAGATCGCTACGGACCCGGAGAGGCCGAACCTGAAGATAAGACCGCAGTGATATGGAGTCGAATGCAATCTCCCAGATCGGGGCCTTGGCCACAGTGCTCGGCATATTGGCATCGCTTGTCGGTGTGATCTTTTGGTTCGCCCGGCTCGAGGGCAAGGTGAGCAAGCTCGCCGAGGCTCGCGAAGAGGACAAAAAGGCCCGCCACGTACGCGAGCTTGAGCGGGACGTCAAGATTGAAAAGCTAGAGGCCCAGCTTGCGGCACACCGCGAGAATGCGGAGATCCACTTTAACCTCCGGCTCCATCAGGAGATCGAGCGTCGGCAGGACGACCGGTTTCGGCGGGTCGAGGGCAGGCTCGGGCACATCGAGGAAAAGCTCGACGACCTATTGAAGAGGGACTGATGAGGATGCTCGAAGAATTCACGATCGCATGGCAGCAGCTCTCGCGGTGGCAGCACATCAAGCTGATCGCTGTGGTGCTGGTCGTTCTCGCCTTGATGTTCTCGGGCTGGCTCGATAGCTGCCACTCAATGAAAGAGGTCCGGCGGTTTGAACGCGAGGCCGTTAAGGCCCGGCAGGAAGCCGACGAACATATCGAGCGGGCGAACAAGCTCGCCGCACGAACGGCAAAGCTCGCGGCGGAGCTAAAACGCTCGGAGGAACTACGGAATGAAGCTGAACAAAATCTCAAGGCTGCTAGTGCCCGGTCTGCTGATGCTCGGGCTGCTTATGATCTCGTCCGCGGAAGCCGCGGCACAGACACCCCAACCGCCGACGCCCTCTGCAAGTCCCTCGCCGAGCTCGGATACCCCTGTCAGGAGTGAGCGGTCAGCGGTGAGCAGCGAGCAGGATGAGGCTCTGCGTAGGGCATGTATGGATGCCCTATCGGAGCTGCGGGCGGCCCGGAAGCTGATCGATGCCCAGGGCGTCGAGATCGAGCGGTATGACGAGCTGCTCAAGCTCGAGCGTGAGATCGCGGCGAAGTACCGGCAGATCACGACGCTCAGCGATGAGGAAAAGGCGGAACTGAGAAAGGCTCTCGACGCCAAGGACCGGCAGATCGCCGCGGTGGAGGCCGCGAACGCGGTCCTGAAAAAGCAGAGAAGCACGTTTTGGAAGCGCGCACAGATCTTTGTAATTGGAGCCGCGGCCGGGATCGTCGTCGGCAGTGTCATCAGGAACTGACTTGCTCCGGCTGGGTTGGGCTGGCGGAGCGGGCACGGCTGTGGGGAAGAAGGTAAAGCGAACGGCGAAACAAAGCTGCCGACTCCCGCAGCCGTGAAGATCTAAGGATGCCTAAAGAATACCCGACAGAGGCAAGAGAGCTGTGCCGGAAGCTGTACTGCAAGTACGGCGGGAAGAACTTTGATGCGATCGAGCGGGAGATGCGCAAGCAGTATCCCGGCTGGTCGAAGGCGAACCTGAACGACCGCGACGCGAAGGACCGCAAGAATCAACGGCTTGGGTGGGTAACGCGATTCGGCTTTGAAAACTCGCTGCGGCTTCACCTTCAGAAGCTGACCGAAACGGTCAACGATGACGAGCAGGATCTTTACCTCGGCATCAAGACGATCCGGCAGCAGCTTCAGAACGAGGCGATCGGGGAGAACGCAACCAAGGAAACGCGACGGGAGTATCGCGAATACTGCAAGCTCGAGATCGAGGCCAGGCGGAATCTGGAACTAAGCCGGGACAACCTGGAGACGTTCGTGGCCGGCTATGAAAAGTTGATGATGTGGCTCACCGAGCTCGACTCGGCAGCGGCGAAGGCACTGCTCAAGCACGGCGAGCGGCTGATCGAGATGGCCAAAGCTCACTATGGCAAAACGGAAGCCGACGACGACGGAACAGGCGATAGAGCGGATGAAGGCGGTCAATGACCGCGTCCGGGTAAAGGTCGCCTCCGATGGCGAATTCGATATTTCGCTGGCTCCTTTGAGCTGGTGGCGTGAACGCTGGCACGACCGAGAGATCCGGCGGCTGTTCATTGAAAACTTCATCTACATTCGCGATGCGTTTGACGAGAACAAGCTGACGCTCTTCAAGTTCAATGAGATCCAGGAGTACCTGCATTTCAATGTGACGGGAAAGGACGTTGTGATCAAGAGCCGTCGGCAGGGGCTCTCGACCTACTTTAAGGCGAGGTTCTTTGCGAACGCGGTCGTCCGATCGGGCCGCAATGTTCGCATCGTTCCGCACGATCCCGATACCGAAGAGGCATTCCGGGCCGACTTCAAAGTGATGTACGAGAACCTCGCACCTCACCTGAAGCCGGCCACGAAGTACTACTCGGAAGCTCTGATCGAGTTCAAGGACCCCGCGAAGGGCACGATCAACTCGCGGATCTCCACGGCCTCGGTACAGCCGGGTCACGAAGGCAAGGGCCGCGGGCAGACGATAACCGATCTTCATTTGACCGAGCCGCCTTTCTGGCGGGGCGATGCGAAAAAGGCGGCGACATCGCTGCTCGAAGCCGCTCAGGGAGGTCAGGTCTGCGTTGAATCGACACCGTTCGGCATCGAGTGGACCCACACGATCTATCAGCAAGGGAAAAAGGGCGAAGCCGGCTGGACATCGTTCTTCTTCGAGTGGTGGTGGAAGCGCAGCTACCGGGTCGAGGGAGCACGGATCGAGCAGGGCCGCAAACGCGAGTGGGTTCTGCTTCAGCCCGGCGAGACGCTCAAGGATGTTTGGCAGGTTCCGGCTGCCGGGATAACCGAGATCGATCGGATAGCGAAGCGGAACCGGTTCGATGCCGCAAAGCTGAGCGAAGAGGAGATAGAGATCTGCAAACAGATCCGCGACCATCTTCGGGCAAAGGGCCACATTCCGAAAACGGCTTCTTGGCACTCGGACGCGGTTGCCGAGCGGATAGCCTGGCGGCGTTGGAAGATCGCCGAACTTCCCGGCGGCGAAGCTCAGTTCAAGGTCGAATACCCCGAGAACGATATCGACTGTTTCGAGCAGACCGGTCGACCGCTGATCAAGGGAAGCTATTTGAAAGTCACGTGCCGGCCGGAAGGTCCGCGAGAAGGCCGCGAGTACATCATCGGCTGCGACACTTCGCTCGGGCATGAGACGGGTGATCCGGCAGCGATCGAGATCCTCGATCTGGTCAGCGGCAGGCAGGTCCACTCGGAGAGCCTCAAGCGTTCGCCGGACCTGATCGCCTATCGGCTGCAGGAGCTGCACGAGATGTATAACCGGGCGGTGGTCGTGGTCGAGCGGAACAACACCGGCATCGCAACGATCCGCGAGCTGCAGAAGCTGATCCCCGAGGAGTTTGTCTTCCGGTACATCGATCGGCGGCTGCAGCGAAAGATCGAGGACGGCGACCTGACGCCGGACGAGGCATTTGCCCAGGCCGAATTCGGGCTGCCGACGACGGAAGCGAACAAGGCCGAGTATGCGATCGAGCTCGAGCGGGCGGTGCGAACCGGGGAGATCGGGCTTTCGAGCGAAGAGTGGTGTGAGGAGTGCCGGACCTGTGTCTGGTTTGACAACGGAAAGTGGGGAGCGATGAGCAGATCCTATCACGACGATCGGGTGATCGCCCTGGCGATCGCTCAGTACGTTCGGGTGAAGTTGCTCGGGCAGTTCATGGGATTTGTCGGCGTATTGCCCGAAACGGGGTATGCGAGATAGATCACGATGCCGGTTTAGGTTGTTTCTCGTTGTTCCTGTTGCGTTTTCTCGGTAAGCGGCGGCGTGCACGTCGCGTCGGCGGTTTGCTGATAACGGAGGCGAAGGGTTGATATGAGCGAAAGTTGGATTTGGATCATAGTCGGGGCGGCGGTCGCGGGATGCCTGGCGGCCATCATTCTCTGGCAGCGATCGCGGCCGAAAAAGCACAAGACAACGCTCGGCCGGGTCGCCGAATTCTGGAACAAGCCCGAGTGCCTCCACCTTGGGCCGCGGGGCACTCGCATTCTGGTCGAACCGGGTGCCGAGATCTCGCCGGCGATCATCGACGCGATCGAGGACGGGCTTGCCGATGCGTTCAGGCGGGCAGCGTGCCGCGGCTATCGGCACCAGCTCGATCACCGGGACCACAATGTCGCCGTGCTCGTTTCGACCGAGAACGATTCTCTGGGGTTCCCTGCCTATCGTCTCCCATGCGCTCAATACTGCGGCACCGAGTATGACAAGGGCGGCTACATTCTGGTGGCCGGCGAGATGATCTCCGTCGGCAACCCGCACGGCAACTGGATCGCCATACCGGAACATCCGGCACATCAGTCCGAGCACGCAAAGCTGATCTCAGATTTCGAGACCGAGCACCCGGTGCTTGCATGGAACCACGGCGAAGAGTTCGAGCGGACCAAGACGCACTCCGGCGGCGAAGGCCATCCGGTGATACCGGATTGCCCGGGCACGGCCCGCTTCCTAAAAGTTATGGAGATCCCGCTCAGGTCCTTTGGCGATGAGGACGGCTGCAAGCTGCTCACCAAATAGCAATGAATTTTCTGGAAAGACTCAAGATCGCATTCGATACGTTCCGTCGGCTCGGCGGGATCGAACTGCCCGACGACGGGCGGTCGTCCAAGGAATCGATCGGCAACGCGATGCGTTCGTTCAGCTCGATCTTCGGGTCGGTCTCGCCGGTGATCGATTTCGAGATGCTGAAGACCCTGAAGACACTCTGGCTCTTCAATCCGGACGTCTCGCAGTACGTCGCCAACATCGTGCAACTCGGAAATCCGGGTCACCACATCTCGGTTTCGGCCCGGAACGACTCGGTTGCCGAATCGGCCGTCGAGCGATTGAACGAAGCGGCCTCGAGGATCTATCGCCACGGCGTCGGCGTTGACGGCCTGCTCAATCAGTATCTGACCTCGATCGCCTGGTCGGGGGCGATCTCAAGCGAGGATGTGGTCAACTTCGCGGGCAAGCGGATCGAAAAGGTGGTACTTGTTCCGGTCGAGCAGATCCGATTCCGGTATCGCGAGGAGACGGACGAGTACGAACCTTACCAGCAGGTCTCGGGTGCGATCACCAGATCGACCGACAAGGGTTCGTTCGGGCTCATTCCGCTCAACCGCGAGACGTACCGGTATATCGCTCTTTCGACCGTCGAGAACTCGCCCTATGCAAAGCCGCCGGCAACGGCTGCGGTCGAGCCGATCATAAACGGCCAGAAGCCGATCATGGAGAACATCCGGTACATGGCCCAGAAGGTCGGCCTGATGGGACTGGTTGCGGCATCGGTCGTTCAGCCGCCCCGCAAGCCGAACGAGACCGAGGCCGAGTATCAGCAGCGGGCGACGGCGTACCTGAAAGCGGTCAAGAATGCGCTTGACGGCAACTTCAGCAAGGGCCTGCTGGTCACCTTCCGCGATCAGAAGATCGAGCACACTCCGGTCACGACCGGAGCGGCCGGCGTTTACGACCTTAACCGGATCAGCGAAGAGCAGGTCTTTTCAGGACTTCACGCGATGCCCGGCTTTCATGGCCGGACGGATGCGACGACCGAGACCTTTGCCGATGTCGTTTACTACCTCCTTGCCGGGCAGGTCGAGAACATGCAGCGGCCGGTGGCCCGAAGACAGGAGCGGACCTACATGCTCGATCTGCGGCTCGCCGGTGTAGAGGTCGATAGCGTTAGCGTCACGTTCAACAAAACGCGATCGCGGAACGCCAAGGCCGAGGCCGAGACCGAGGAGATAAAGCAGCGATCGGTTCTTGAAAGGGTCAAGCTCGGGTTGATCACACCGGACGAGGCGGCACAGGAAATGGGCTACGAAGCCTGGGCGAGCCCCGAGCTGCTCTTCGGCGGTCCGGAGCGGCGGGAAGACGGCCGCGACTCGCAGAAGGCCCGGCTCCGGCTGCGGTTCGACCAGGCTTCGCAGACCTACAAAGTGGAAAGGGACCGGTACGAGATCGCCTCGGCCGGCGAGAGCGGAACGGGGAATGTCATTCCCCTTGTAAAAAAAAAGGCTCAACAGCGAGCCTCAAACTAACGGAGGAGCAAATAGATGAGATCCTTGAAGGGTTCATTACTGACTATCTTCGCAAGCTTCGCGGTTTTATTGGCGATGGCTTGCGTCTCGCAATCGACCGTCTTCGGACGTACCTACTCGAACACACCTACGACGACTTTCGCGACGCCGAAGAGTTCGCCGCCCGACTGCTCGATGAGATCGAAGCAAGCTGGAAACTCGGCTGGAGCTCTGTGCGAGCACGCCAGGCGATCAGCTCGACTGTCCGATCGATCTACGAATTTTACCGGCTCCGGGACGCCACACCTTTCGGCGATAGGTCACCGGTCGGGCTCCGGCTCGGAGGCCCGGACCGCGTCTCGATCCGCTTCATCGGAGGGCTTGACCATTTCTACTTTTCAAAGTTCGCACCGAATACGAGCAGGCCGCTCAGGCGATTCTTTGTCGAGAGATACCTTGAGGACGGAGCCGCACTTTTCGGCCGCGAATCTCCGGAGGAACTCGCAGACTTTCGAGATGCCGCCGGCGAACGGCTCAAGAACCTCACCGATCGGCAAACAAAGACCATCGTTCAGACCGCAGTTCAGCGGGTCAGGAACTGGGCGCATATCGGCAGTCTGGCCCAGGGCGAAATCGAACTTGCGAGGGTCGTGGCAACGCTGGACGCCCGGACCACCGAGCTATGTGAGGAGCTTGACGGAAAGATCATTCGAGTCGGCGTCGCCCAGGAAACGATCGAGCGGCTTAATCAGCTCGAACCCGGCGAGTTTGCCGCGGAGCTTTATGAATCGGAGATAGGCAAGGCCATCTCCAGAGATCCGGTCGGTACGATCCAGAGCTTTCTGGAGCCGGACGGAAAGACGATATCGGATGAACTGGTACGGCTGGGCCGAGGATTCCCGCCGTACCATCCGAACTGCCGGACGCGATTGGAAGGCGTCATTGAAGGGGTCAGCGATGAGTGATTTTCAACCAATAGTTTCGAGCAATCTGGAATCGGCGGCATACGACCCGAAAGGGCGGACTCTCACGCTGCGGTTCAAGAACGGAACGGCCTACCGCTATGCGCGTGTGATGCCGGGCCTTTGGAAGAAGTTTCAGAAAGAGTTCGACGGCAAGGAAGGACGTTCGGCCGGCAAATTCTTTTTCAAGCACATCAAGCCGCTCGCCTGCGAGCAGATCGATAACTGGAAATGAAAAACCTAAACGGCATTCAGATCGTTAATCTAGACGCGCAGACGGCCAGCGTTCGGTTGAGCTCACCACTCGCCGCCGCATCGATAACCGCTGCGGAAGGGCTTGAGCAGCGTCTCGCCGAGATTGCGGCCGCATCGCAGTGGAATCCGAATCTCGCTGGCAAACGCGACAACTTCAACTATCGTGCGGTCGCCGACGTGATGCCGAAGCCAGAGGATTACATCAAGGTCAATTTTCGGGCGATCTCGAAAACGGTTGTGGGCGGACATTGGATCGACTGGTCAAAGGCAAATGTTCTGAAAACCTCGACGCCGCTGCTCAAAGGCCAGACAGTTTATCCAAATCACGACTTCTTCGACATCCATAACTGGGTCGGTGCAGTGAGCAAGGCCGAATGGGACGAGCAGGGTGAGCAGTCAAAAGGCGTTCCGGGCATCAACGTCGAGTACAAGATCGATGCTCTGATGAATCCGCGAATCGCACGCGGCCTTTTGATGAAGCCGCCGGCGATCCACAGCACGTCGATGACAGTGCTTTTCAAATACGAGTATTCGCATCCCGCAATTGCGACCGAAGACCGACGGCGATTTTTCGATCTGCTCGGCGAAGAGGTCGATGGCGAAATCGTCCGGCTGGTTGTTACGGAAATCCTTGAGTACTGGGAAGCATCGCTCGTCTTTCAGGGAGCGGACCGGCTGGCCAAGCAGCAGACGGGCGAACAAGACTTTGCCGATATGTCGGCAGATGCCGCGGGCGACGAACCGCCGGCAAATTCAAACGAGGAGAAAACCATGAAACTTTCGAACGAACAGAAGACAAAGCTCGGCATTGAGTTTGACGGTGAGGACGTTCCCGAAACGGAGATCCTTGCTGCGGCCGAGCAGCTTGCGGAACGGCTGGAAACGGCCGAGGGAACGGACGTCGCGGAACTCCAGCGACGCGCGGAACTGGCCGACACCCTGCTCAATGAAAAGCGGGCAAATGTCGTCCGCCTGGCAGTGCTCGCGGAGCTCGGGGCCGAAACCGGCGAGCTTGACCCGGCGATCGCGGAACCGATTTCCGAGGCAGGGCCGGAAAGGCTTGATCAGCTCTCGGCATATTACGAGAAGAAGGCAGCCGAAAGGTTTGCCGGCAACCGCTCGTCCGATCCGGGCTCGAAAGCGATCGAGAACGCCGGCGGCGTAGGCAGCCAGGAAGAAGAGCTTCCTGAGATCTCGGTGCTCTGATAACGGCACCGCACAAAACCAAGAAAGGAGAATCAAGTCATGAAACTCAGAGCACACGTAGAAGGTTTGGCGGTACCGGCAACGGTCGCGACCGTTGAACCTAAGGACACCATAGTCACGATCACCGGCAACCGGACGGTAGGCAAGGCAGGGGCCAATGCCAACCCGATCGGCCGGCTTGTGGTCCCGCCTGCGGCGGCGAACGGGCTCGGCACGGTCGAGACGAAGTTTAAGGAGCTGGTCGAGGTCAAGACGAGCGGAGCACTCGCCGCCGGCGTGGCGGTCAAGCTCGCGGCGGTCGATGGCACGACCGGAGAGAACATCGTCACGACGTGGGTCGGCGGCACGGACAGCTACGAGCGGCTTTATGGCGTCGTCTGGGCCGGCACGGCCGGCGTCGGCATCGCGGAGGTCCTCGTTTACTAGGTCGGTCCGTGACCAACGGACGTAGAGTTCAGGAAAGGAGAAAAGAAATATGGGTTACGGATTCAAAGGCAAGGTCAAAGAGACCATCACGGAGCTTGACAGGCTCCGTGCGGACAAGCAGCGGGGCCGCGACATCACGCTCCGCGATTACGTTTCGCAGAACTACAAGGACGCGAACGGCAATCCGCTCAGCATCGAGCACATGTTTGCCGATCTCGCGATCGACCCGCGACGGACGGCGGTTCACGAGCTGATGCGGGACGACGACAACAAGTACTTGATGTCGGAGTTCGTTCGCGAAGGCGTTCGCCGGGGTCTCGGCATCGCCCAGCGTGAACGGCTCGAAGCGATCCGCAAGGCGAGCATGGCCCCGATCACGGCCGACGGCGGTGCTCAGCGGTGGATGTCGCCGGAGGTCTATCTCGACGCTCAGCGGCTCGGGCTGGTGCAAAGCACCTTCTACCCGGACCTGATCATCCGCGAAGAGCCGGTCGCTCAGCCGACGGTCACAATTCCCTCGATCGATCTTTCAAAGGCAACTCTGAAAGACTCGGCCGAGGCCGCAACGATCGAGGAAGGCTCGGTCAGCTACGGGTCTAGGGACGTTAAGCTCCGCAAGAAGGCCCGCGGCATCGGCATCAGCTACGAGGCGATCCAGTTCAACTCGCTCTCGCTCGTGCAGATCTTCTTCGAGGACGCCGGCCGCATCCTCGGGCAGACGCTTAACGCGATGGCCGTCGATACGGTCGTCAACGGCGACCAGGCCGGCGGCACCGAGGCCGCAGCGGTGATCGGCGTGGACAACACGACGAACGGCATCACCTGGAAGGACCTGACCCGCGTTGCGGTCCAGGGCGGCTTGATCGGCCGAACGTTCAGCCAGGCGATCGGCAATGCGACGACCGCTCTGAACTACCTGAATCTTGATGAGGTCAAGAACAAGCAGCAGGGCACGCCGCTTCTCGGCACCGCGTTGCGGAGCCCGCTGACAATGCCGGAGTCGCTCTTCGTTTCCTCGAATGTCGCGACCAACCAGCTCGTGCTGCAGGACCCGTCGATGTCGCTCGTGCAGCTCACGGCAATGCCGCTAATGGTCGAGACCGAGAAGATCATCTCGAAGCAGATCGAGAAGTCATACGCCTCGATCATGACCGGCTTTGCCAAGCTGATGCGCACCGCTTCCGTGATCATCGACGGTTCGATCGCGTATTCGGGCAACCAGTTCCCGGCGTGGATGCAGCCGTTGTCGACCGAGTAGCCGCGGTGAATAGTTAGCCTGCGGGGCGGACTCCCGCCCGTCCCCGCTGAACCAGAGAGATAGGAGAAAGCTTATGTCCAACAAGAAGAACACAAAGGCAGCAGCGGCGACGGCACCCGAGACAACGGCGGCGACGACGCAGCCGAACCCGGCCGAAAGCGATCCGCCGGCGAACGAAGCGACGCAGGCGAACGCCCCGGAGACCCAGCCGGATGCGCCGAAAAATAATGCAAAGACCGAGGCGATCCGACGCGTACGGCTTGCCGACCAGGACACCGGATTCTTTGACTCCGTAACCGAATTCAAGGTCGTTCGCGACCAGGTTATGGATCTCGAGGATCCGATCGGAAACGCAACGCAGACCGCACTCCAGAGCGGCCGTCTGCTGATAGTCGAGTAGGCCATGGCAACCCTGATCTCCGCAGCCGATGTGATCGAGCGTTTCGATGTTGACAGCGACATCGATCCGCTGCGATTTGAGCCGCATATACAAACGGCCTCGCGTCGGCTGCGGAAATGGGTAGGCGAGGCGAACTACGCCGAGGCACTTGCCTTTGCCGCGGGCAACGATCTGGATGAACCGCTTTTGCAGGACCTGCGGAACGCCGAGGCACACCTCGCCTTTCACTACATGGTTTACGGGTTGAATTATCCGTTCACCTCGAAGGGCATTGTCGCGACCGTGATGAGCAGCGAGGGCAAGGAGATGCGGAAGTTCTTGACACCGGCAGAGACGCAGGCCGTTGCCGTGCAAATGCTCGAACTCGCCCGCGAGATCGCCGAGCCGTATATGCCGCTTGACGGAACGCCGACGGGTAGCTTTGAGGTGGTGAGCGATGGCGAATGCTGATGTAAAAGCCCTCGAAGATCTGGCGGCCGACATGACCAGGGCGAAACGCCAACTGATCAGCCGGCTTGCCGAGCGTGGTTATCAGCTTCTGCGGGCTGAAGTCCCGTTCAACACCGGAAACCTGAAGCAGGGGGTCGCACCGCCCGAGGTCGATCACGAACAGATGTCGGCGGTGCTGACTGTTTCCGCAAGATCCGCCCGGACCGGAAGCCGTGAGGCCAGAGTGATCGGCCGGGACGGAAAAGAGAAAGGTACCGTGACGCTCCGGCCGAGACCGGCTTACAACTATGCTTCGGCTGTCGCACTTGGCCGTCCTGCGATCTCGCCAAAGAGCGGCAAGGCTTTGATCATTCCGGTCGCGACGGCACCTTCGGGCGAAGGCTATTTGATCTCGGGAGGTCAGATCTACGTGGTCCGCAGGAGTGCCGGGCTGCAGAAGGAAAACCCCTTCCACGAGCGGGCGGCGGAGCGGCTTGAGGGCGAGGCGGAGCGGATCGCGACGGCGGTGCTTGAAAGGTTTGTTTGAGAAGAGTTTTTACTACGGTTGAAGCAGGGAGCGGCTACAGAGTGAAGTTCAAGGCATTAGCAACGATAGTTCTGATCGCGATCATGGCACAATTTGCTCGTCCAAATTCAGATGTAACAGTCACTCAGTACACGGGTAATCCGACGAATACTTCGGGGAACCGCCATCAGAATATTGACGAGGCTACGGCCTCGAACACTGACTACATTTACGGTGCGGAGAACTCATCAACACCGGTTTTTGAGTGCGGGCTTAGTTCAGTAACCGACCCGGCAACCGGCACAGGTCACATAGTTAGATTTAGATACGGCAAGGCTGACTCCGCGGGCAATATATTACTAGGCGGCAACAACCTAGACCTTACGGTTGGGCTGTATCAGGGAACCACGTTAATTGCATCGACGACAGTTACGATCGGAAGCGACAGTTGGCCCACGGGTTCTTTCACTCTTACAGGAACACAGGCAGACTCGATCAGTAACTACGGAGATCTTAGGCTTAGATTTACTCAAACGGCCTCTGGTGGAAGTCCAGCTAACCGACGTGGTGCGGCGATCAGTTGGGCAGAACTTGAGGTTCCAGACGCAGGAACTGCTTACAACCAAAACCTGAGCGGCGGTGTTACTTCGGCGGGGTCGGTCAGGCGTGACGCAGCGGTGCGGAAGACGGGCACGGCCGGGAGCTCTGGAGCGGTCGCGTTCGTCAGGACTCTGTTCCGATCTCACTCAGGAACCGCGACGCCGACGGGGATTGCGAGAAAGGCGGTCTCGCATTCAAAGGCCGGAACGGCCGGTTCGTCGGCGACCGTCACAAACATCAAGCAGCGTCTGCAATCGCTGACGTCGGCCATTGCCTCGGCGGGTGCGGTACGCAGAGATACCGCAATCAGACGAACCGGTTCCGTTGCTACGGCCGGGACGGTGCGAAAGGCTGACAGCCATACAAAAGCAGGTTCGATAGCCGCTTCCGGCGGCGTCCGAAAGGCCGACTCCAAAACTCTTGGCGGCACGGCCGCAAGCTCGGGCACGGTCCGCAAGGCAGCCGCGAAAACGCTCGCCGGAACTGCCTCGCCCACCGGGGCGTTGGCGATTGTCCGCTCGCTGATCCGCAGCCTGGCGGGTTCTGTCGCGTCCTCTTCGCTGGTTGCAAGGGCAGCCGCGGTGCTGAAAGGCGGCTTGGTCTCGCAATCGGGCAGCGTCGAGAACGCCGCAGGCCAGACGCTCGATGTAAGCGGTTCGCTCGCTCCAAACAGTGGTCAGTGGTCAGTGGTCAGTGTTCAGAAAGCCGGAGCGGTCGCACCGACGGGCACCGAGCGGAAAGCGATCGGCCGCACGGCGACGGGCAGCCTTTCTCCGGCCGGAACGCTCGCAACGCTCAAGGCGTTCATCGCGTCGATGGCGGGCTCGGTCGCGACGGCCGGCGTTGTGCAGAGGTCCGCGGCCATCCTTCGCGGCGGCTCGGCGGCAATGGCCGGAGCGGTGACGAATATTCGCTCGTATTCGAGAAGCTTTTCCGGTGTGATCACGTCAAGCGGAGCGGCCGCAAGCATCAGGGCACTGCTGACGACATTGACCGGATCGGTAGGCAGTTCGGGAACCGCGGCACAGGAGCGATCCGCGTACAGGACATTGGTCGCGACGATCGCGGCCTCCGGCGTGGTCTCGACAGGGCTTTCCCTTCTTCGCAATCTTGGCGGAGCGATCGCCGCGGCGGGCACAGGCACCAGCCAGCGATCGTCATTTGCAGATCTCGGCGGCTCGATCGGCCCGGCCGGAGCGATAACGACCGCCGGCGAAGCGAGCCTCGAAGTTGCAGGCAGCGTGGCAGCCGCGGGCGAGATCACGCGAACAGCGGATAAACGTCTTGCCGGCACGCTGGCGACGGCGGGCGGGATCGCCCGTTCGCTCGTTCGTACCTTCGCGGGGTTGATCAGTTCGGCGGGTTCCCTGCTGGCCCAGATACTGCTGCCGACGGAAGCCGGCTCGGTCAGGCTAAGCGAGTTTGCCGTTACGCGCGTCACGCTCGCGGAGACAACGGCGATAAGGCTCGGCGAAACCGCGGCCGTCCGGCTCGAGCTTCGGGAGGAACCTGTATGAGCCACGGTGTGAAGATCTTCGATGTCGGCGACGCGGTTCGATGCCGTGCAGAGTTTCGGGACCTGGCCGGAACGCTGATCGACCCGACAACCGTTTCGGTCTCGGTCAAAGCCCCGGACGGGCAAATAACGACCAAGGTCTATAACACCGACCCGGAGGTCGTTCGCGAATCAGCGGGCAAGTTTTATATCGACGTCGATGCCACGGCATCCGGCGTATGGCACTACCGGTTCTTTTCGACCGGAACCGGAAAGGCCGCGGCCGAGCGGCAATTCAATGTGAGGCGGTCGAATTTCGCTTGATGAGGAAAAGATGATCGGACAAACGACATTTTCAGCAACGGCACGCTTCGAGGACGGAGTTGCCACGGTAAAGGTCACTGCCTCGACGCCCTACGGAAGCCGCACGTGCGGGGTTTCGCAGGAGGTCGATGACGAAAAGCTGCTTGGTGCGATCGGCGGGCTGATGGAAAAGGCCATCAAGAGCGTTCGCGAGAGCCTGCAGCAGGAGGCGGTCAAGCAGACGGCGGGGGCGATCGTCGCGGCCGCGAATCGAAAGGAGGTTATCTAGGATGCAAATGCAAAACGGAGGCACTACGGCACTCTCGGGCAGCCGCTCGTTTGCGGTCAGCCACAAACACGGCGGCCAGCGGCCGGCGGCGAACCGCGGGCTCTGGGCAACAGTCAAGGACGCACTGCCGCTCACCCGCTCACGCGAGGTGAACATTTACCGGCTCTGGAACCTGATCAACATCTGGCGGGGTTTCTGGAGGATATTGGCGTCTCGGGTGATCGGCGTTCCGACGCACTACGGAGCGGTCTATGCCCAGATCCTGCGCAAGAGCGGAGAGGTCGTTGACCTCGGGCTCGTCTCGCTGCGGGTCGTGACCGATACGGGCGTCGCGTTCATCGTCGATGCTTTTCAGAACACTACCGAGCTCGAGAACATGCGGTATCACGGCTACGGCACCGGAACAACTGCCGAGGCCGCCGGCCAGACCGCCCTTGTAACCGAGCTGACGACGCAGTACGCGACCGACAACACGCGGCCAACGGGTTCAACCACCGAAGGAGCTTCGGCGAACATTTACCGCTCAGTCGGAACGCTCTCGCCGGATGCATCGGTAGCGATCACCGAGCACGGGCTCTTTAGCCAGGCTGCAACCGGCGGCGGCGTGATGATCGACAGATCGGTCTTTTCGGCGATCAACCTGATCTCGGGCGATTCGCTTCAGACGACCTACGACCTGACGTTCTCATCGGGAGGTTAGTGATTTGAAGCCGGCTGAGATCGTCATATTCGAGTTCTTGAGTGACTCAATTTCGAGCGCACCTGTCGACTCGCCGATCTACGACTGCGAGCTGCACGACACCGTTTATCAAACCATCCGGACAAAGCACTGCATCCGGGTCAGCGAAGCGGTCAGTGAGCTCGCGGTCGATGTGACGCAGGAGATGAAGGAATTCGATGCCGAGCTGGTGATCGCGGTCTGCGTCAAGGTCGAGGGCAAGGACAAGAAGGAGCGTCAGGCTTCGATCCAGAGGCTCTTCGAGATCCAGCAGGCGGTGACAAAACTGCTGACCGAGGACGGCACGCTCGGCGGCCGGGTTTGCGACAGCCTGGTCCGAAGATCTTTCAGAGGTTTCGATGTGTTGGATGGCGAGCCGTGGGCGGTCGCCAATATTCCGGTCGTGATCAATCCGCGATCGCTGGGTTATTAGGAGACTACGATGGCAAAGACGAAAGAATTCAAGATCAAGGTTCGACGGGACGCACCGGACGCGGTTGCCCACGGGAACTTCGCGGCCGAGAAAGTGAACGGCCACTACGCAACCGATAATGCCAGGTTCGCAGACTGGCTTGAGGAGACCTACGGGGCCGAAGGGACCGAGGCTAAAGCGGAGCCGAAGCCGAGGCCCAAGCGGAAACGTTCGACGCCGCTGACCGATGAGACCGAGGCCGAAATCGCGGCCGCAGACACCGAAGACGGAGGTAAGAAATAATGGCAGATACACAAAGCAGCCGCGGATATGCCTGGGGCCTGCAGACCGATTATGTAACGCAAAAGACGATCGCGGCCTCAGCTCTCAGGCGCATCATCGCCAGCGATGAGAACACGATCGATTACGAGCCGATGATCCAGGACGATGAGGATTGGGCGCATGGTAAGAATCAGGCCACAGAACAGTGGCTTGAGGCCCATGACGCGACGGTTCAGCACTCGATGGCCGGCTACGTCGATGAACTCGGCCGGATACTCGTGCTCAATCTCGGCGACTATGGCGTCGCGACGCCGGGCGGCGGCACTACGTCTAGGGAGCACACATTCAAGCCGCAGAACCCTTCCGTTTCGCGACAGGGCCGAGCGGTGACCTATGCCGAGACGACCGGTCCGGGCTGGAACGTGCTAATGCCGCGTGCTGTCGGCAACGGCTTCGTGCTTCGCGGTGATGAGAAGTCTCCGCTTTCGATCGACTTCGGGCTGCAAGGTGCCGGTGGGATCAATCCGGCATCGGGCGTCACCTGGAGCGGCGGCACGCCGACGGTCGTTGACCCGACAGACCGGACGAAGTTCTTCAATACGCAGGTAGCACTTCGGGCCACGCCGCAGGGCGAATCCGAAGTTGTTTACGGATGCCGGTACCGGTCCTTCGAGATCAACTATCAGCAGACGCTCCTGCTCGAGGCGGGATTCAAACCAGGATGCGCCGACTTCCTGACGCCGGGCGATCCCGAGAGCGGCATCATCCGCTCGGCCTGCGAGTTCGACAAGCAGATGCTCGATTTCAGCTTTGAGGTCGATATGGCAAGCGGCTCGCCGGAGCTCGTTCTGGTCCAGAACCAGAAGCCGATCGTCATCGTCGTCGAAGCGACCGGCCCGATCATCGAGGCCGCGATCGCCAAGAAGCTGACGATCACGATCCCGGTCGCCCATTACCGGACGACGAAGCCGACGATCAAGAACGGGATCTATACGTTCACGATCTCGGGCAAGGCCTTCTTCGACTATGCGACAAGCAAGCTGGTCGAGGTGAAGCTCGTCAACACGATCACCAGCTACATCACGGGCTGGTAAGAGAAGAAAAATACAAGGAGAAACAATGCACGAAGAGACCCAGCAGAACCCAACCGCTCCGGCCCAGGCTTCTTATGACGCACGAAGCGAGAACCGCTTTGAGTACGACATCGAACGGGACGGACTGACTTACAGTGTGGCCCACGTCTTCGGGCCGCTAACCGATGAACGGCAATTGCAGTGGCTTAACGACCTGAATATTCGGGGGGCGGGTGACGAGGAAATCTCCAAAACTGAAACGTCCCGCGAGGCTACGGTAAAGCTCTGGGACGATCTCATAGTCCGGCTTGAGGGCGTCGAGTTCGACGAAGGGCTCAACTGGAAGGATTACATCCCGGCCAGCGAGAAGATCGCTGCGATCAACGACCTCTTTGCTGTGGCAATCAATACGGACACGAAGAAGGCAGCGGGCAAGCTCCGGCTCGACCCAAAGGCCGACTCGAATGTGGTGATCCGAACCGAGGCTTACCGCAACGGCGAGATCCTCATTCAGACCCACACGCTCCGGCAGCCGACCTTTGAGGACGAGAAGAACTACTCGCGGATACAGGCTCGCCGAATCAAGATGGAACAAACCCGCGGACTGAGACGAAAGCCGAAGGTCGAATACGTGCCGCAGGATGCCCGGATCGGAGAGATTTACGATTCGCTGGTGGTCTCGGCCGAAGGCTTCGCCGATGAGATCCCGCTACGGTTCAAGACTACGGTCGTGCACTATTTGCTCGGCAAGCAGCTTGAGGTAAAGAGCCTGGGAAAATAGCGGCCGCCGTCCGCGATCGCGTTCGCGAGATCCACGGCGAAACGGCAGAAAGCGGAGCGGCCGTCTGTCCGGGCGAGGCGAACTGCAACGACTGGCAGCAGCCCTTCGACGGCACGGACGAGGCAAAGGAAGAAGCGATCTGCTTCGGCTGCCGATACTTTGACACCAAGCCGCTGGCCGCGGCCGACGATGCGGACCTGACGGCAGAGGAACTGGAGGAGTTTGTCAGCCGGATCGAATCGATCGTCGATTGGCAGGACGCTGGGTTCGAAACCGACTGGTCACGGCACCCGTTCTGGATAAAGCGGCTGGTGCTCGAATGGCGGCAGGCCGAGGCCCAGATAGCACGACTCCAGACAAGCAGGCTGCAGGCCGTTATCCGCGGATTTCTGAAAGATGGCTAACCGAGACGTAACAATTACCCTGAAGGTCAAGGACGGAGAGGTGGTCGCGGCCACCTCTTCGCTAAACCGCATGAAAGCCGCTGCACAGGACGTAGGCCGCACTGCGGGTTTCGACCGCCAGATCGCCTCCGCAGCGAAGCGGGCGGGCGTCTCGTATGAAGAAATGGCGTCGAGGGTCCAGCGTGCTTCGGTCGGAGTTAAGCAGGCCGAATCCGCAATAAATGCGACGGCGAAGGCGGCGAGCGGACTCGCACCCGCGGCCGGTGGTGCGGCAGCAGGGATGGGAAAGCTAGGTGCTGCGGCCGGACCGATCGGCGCCGCACTTCTTGCCGTCGGCGTCGCGATCGGGGTGGTCATCGCTGCCGGATACAAGCTTGCTCAAACCGTCCTTCAGATCACCAAGACTTTTGCAGATTATGCGGCAGCAATCGGCCGCACCTCGCGGGCCACCGGACTTGCTGTTGAGACAATTGCCGCCCTGCAGCACGAGGCAGATGCAACCGGCGAATCCTTCGGCCGGATCGAGACGGCCGTCAACCGTTTTCGCGAAACGCTCGGGAAGGCCACGGCCGGGAACCGGGACGCTCGGGCAGCACTAAAAGGCCTCGGCATTGACGGAACCAAAGCGATCACTGACATCGACGCGGCTTTCAAGAATGCTCTCCGGTCGATCTACGAAATGCCGGATGGCATTGAGAAGGCAAGAGCGGCTCATGCCCTTCTCGGCGACGAATGGTATAAACTGATTCCTCTTCTTGATCAGTTCAACGGCAATGTGGACCTCGCAGTTCAGCGAGCACGCGAGCTCGGGATTGTCATGTCCGAAGATGATGTGAAAGCCGCTCGCGAGTTCAACCGGGCCTACGCCGAAGTACAAGCACAACTAAGATCTCTCAGTTATACATTCGGCCGCGAGTTTCTGCCGACGGTTCGCGATGTTATCTCTGATTTCTCAAAATGGATCAAGGACAATAAATCGACGATCGATTCCTGGGCAACCGCCGCTGGGGACTTTGTTCGGGGTACGATAAAGGTCTTTCGGGACCTGCTCGATTTTCTTGATCGGAATCCTATTCTCACAAAGATCATTCTCGGTTTCTCTACTCCACCATCACTTGATGCTGCGATTATCGGCGCCGGTGTTGTAAAGCAGTATGGCTCGAATGACCGCCTTGCGCAGCCTGCAACTCGCGATCAGATCGAGGGCCGAACTCCCAACCCGCAGAACCAGCAGGATCTTGCCGTTCTCAACGCAATTCTTGAGGAACAGGCACGGATGTCGAAGGCTCTGATTCAGGGCTTGCCTCAGATTCTCAATGCCATGCGGACAGGCACAATGATGCAGGAATCGGGCGGAAACCAGTTCGCCCGAAACGCCCGAACCTCCGCTTCCGGCCTTTTTCAAGTGATGCCGGCCAATGTAGGGCCATGGACCAAGGAGGTCTTCGGGCGGAGCTTCTCCGTCGAGGAGTTCATGCACAGCCCGAAGGCTCAGGAGGCAGTTTTCAATCACAAGATGGGCCAGTACCTGAGAATGGCGGCCGAACGTGCGAACGGCAATGAGGACGTCGCGATCCGCATGGCCGCGGCCGCTTGGTATGGCGGTCCCGGTGCGATGAACCGATATGATGACGCGAAGCGGTTCCGACCGAATGAGCCATCGTTCCGTGAGTACACGATGTCCGTTCTTCGGCGAACCCAGGCCGCACGGCAGGGCGGCGGATCGATAGACCCAAATGATATCGAGGCCGAGATAAAGAAATCTCTCGCTCAACGTTCGGACATTCTAACTAAAGAGGAGCGAGACCGGATCACTCAAGCTCAGATCGATTTCCTTCTTGGCTTCGGCATGATTGCGGATGAAAAATCTCTCGCTCGCATCCAGTCGCTCATCGCTGAGGACGCGAAATCCCGCGGAGTTGCCCAACCGACCGCCGAACAAGTGCGGCTTGCTTTTGAGGAGAACAAGGCATCGCGGCTCGGCCCGATAGATGTTCCCGAAGCCCAGTTAGGCACGGTGATGAACAACCGGCTGACCGCAGACGAAGAGTGGGTCCAAAGCCTTCGCGATGGGTTGGGGATAAGCCAGCGGATCGGAGATCTCGTATTTCGGCAGCGGAACATGCAGGCCGAGCTTGGTGTCGAACTCGAGAACCAGTCGCTGCTGAGGAAGGAGATCGCTCTCGACCTGGAAAAAGAGTATCAGGTACTGCTTCGACGGAACCTGGCAGAAGAGGCAGCGAACGCTCATGCGGCCGAAAGAAATCAATTGGTCCGCGAGATCGGTGATCTTGAGATACGACTGGCAAATCTCGGCCGGAACGATAATCTTCGCATTCAGGCCGCACACTTGAATGACATCCTGCAAATGCGGGAACGTGAGCTTGACGCCGTGATCCGGATAAACCGGGCCCAGCTCGAGCTTTCGCAGTCGATGCGGGTCTCGGGAAACCAGATACGAGCTCAGGTACTGGAGCATCTGGCTTCTCAGCGGACGTTGAATGAGGCTATCGCAGACGGCATCACGCGGACCTATGACGAGATCGGCAGCAGGCTCGATGAACAGATCGAAAAGATGTTCGAGTGGGCTGGAGCTCTTCGCGGATTGATCACCGAACCGCTAAAAGCATTCGCCCGGAACTCTCTGACCCGGGTGACCCGAGGTCTGCTCGACGCACTCATTCCGGGACTCGGGACCGAGATCGCGAAGACGCAGAATCCTATCGCTCGTCCGATCGTCGATGAGATCGGGGAGACGAACAAGCGGCTTGATCGGATGATCATGCTGATGGGCGGTGCTGGTGGTGGCTCGGCGGGTGTCGGCGGCTTTCTCTCGCGCATCTTCAGCGGGATCGGCGGCGGCGGTGGTGGAACCGGTCTCGGTTCCGCGATGGGAGGCTCCGCGATCGGCGGGCTGTTGGGACTCGGCGGCGGTGCTGCCGGCCGACACGAAGCCGCACACGCAGGAGCAAGAGGCTCGGGCAGCATTCTCGGCAATCTAAGGCAGCTTTTCTCTACGGGGCAAGGCGGCATATTTGCTCCGCGTGAGAATGCCCTTTCAGGCAGAACCAGCCGGCTCGGCGGGATCATGGGCGGGATCGGCGATATCGCTACTGTAGCCGGCGGCATCATCGGCGGGCGTTTTGGCGGTATCCTTTCTGCGGCCGGTACCGGAGCTTCGATCGGCGCAATGTTCGGTCCATGGGGAGCCGCGATCGGGGCCGGAATTGGGGCGTTGTTCGGCCTTTTCGGTGGGGACCCGAAGAGGAAAGCGGACAAGCGTCAAAACATTCCGGCTCTGAACAGCGGCTTTGCCGATGCGATCGCTCAGCTTCGCGAGATCCTGACGGGCGTCCGGCGGCTGAGCCTCGACCCCGACGAAGCGGTCAGCCGGGCAAATGAGGTCCGGGCACAGATCGCATCGGGCTTCGGCATCCAGTTCCAGTCGAAGAAGTACCGGCGGCAGGCACAGACGATGATCGCGGCAAAGCTCCGCGAGGCCGACGACATCATCTCGCAGATCCGCGGGGCTTCGGACATCGCCCGAGGTGCGGCCGACCGCCGGCAGAGGATCCTGCCCGAGTTTGCGGGCGGCTTCTATTTCCCGGACTATTTCCGGCCGAACGGGCTGATACCTGGCGTCTTCGACGGGCGTGACGACCTGCTTGCTATGCTCACACGCGGAGAGATGGTGCTAAACCCCGAACAGCAGAACCGGGCACGAGCCGCGGCCGGCTTCGATGTGTTCTCAGCGGCCGGCATCCCGAACTATCCGAAAGCCTCGAGTTCGCCAAAGCTGGCCCGCGGAGGGATTGTCGGTACCGGACTCGCACTCGGGCCGCAGCCTAACGTGATAGTGGAGCCGCGTTTCTCGCTCTATGTTGAAGGGGTCAATTTTGATGAGCGTGCCCGTGCCTGGATCGAATCCGATGGCGGCCGGCGAACCTTTGTCAAGGTCTTTAAGCAGGAGCGAAAGGGCGACCGGAGACTTTAATGCCGAGGAGTATTTCGACCAACTTTCAGCAGATCCTTGACGGCCCGCTTCCGAGGGTCAATTGGACGATCGATATCAAGTTTCCGAACTCGACATCGTTTTATTTCGGGACCGCTGATCTTGCTCTTGCCAAGGCAACTTACACGAACGATCTGCAAAGCGTCGGCGACATCAGGCAGTCGCTCGAATCGCCGATGGACCGGGTTCGGGTCAGTGTCCAAAATCACGACCGGGTGATGAGCGAGCATCTCATCGACAACTGGAAGCTCTGGCGGCGTGCCGAGGCAGTTGTCGGCCGTCACTACGTCGGCGGTGCAAACTACGAACTGGAAGAATGGAAGTTCATGTTTCAGGGCGTTGTTCAGCAGCCCGAGGCAGATGATTTTACGCTCCAGTTCGAGACTGTGACCGACACGGTAGCCACCGGTCAGATCGTTTGTGCACGGAACCTCGACCCGCGATGCTGGTTCGTCTTCAAGGCCTCGGGAACCTGCGGCTATGTAGGGAGCGAGACCGAATGCAATCACCACCTGAAATCGACCGGCGGGTGCGACGGCCGCAACAACGCCGAGCATTATGGCGGGATGGAGCACCGATACAAGCCGGCTCAGAGTATTCCGGGTTCAGGCACTAACCCGAGCGAGCCTCCGATAGGCGGCCCGATCGGCGGCGGTCCGCTGGACGGTCCGGGCGGGCCTCCGATCATACTTAACGAAGCATGAAGTTTACCGATCATCTAAAGGGCTCGAATACGAGCGAACGCTACCTGGAAGTGGCGTTCGGCAAGCACGTCATTGCCGGAGATCTCGCGAAGTCGATCGTTGTCGGAGCGGATCCGAATCACGTCGTCACGATCCAGCAGATGCTTGGAGAGGGATACGGAAAGGGCTGGAAAGGCCCGATCGCTCTCTGGTATGCGGGAGTGAACCTGCGGCCGGCCAGCAAGTATAAGTTCTATCCAGGCATCTATGCTCCGTCGCCATTTCTTCAGACGTTCACCGCCGACAGCGGTACGGACGTGATCACCTGCACCTCGCACGGCCTCAGCAATGGCGATATGGTGATCTTTGTGCCGGGCACGCTGCCCGCACCTTTGCTCGGCGGCCAAATCTACTGGGTCAGGGATGCAACGGCAAACACTTTTAAGGTTGCGGCTACCGAGACCGGAGCGGCCATCGACCTGACCTCGAACGGCAGCGGAACTCTGCAGTTCTTTGAGAACAACTCGACCCAGGGCATCGATCCGGTTTTCAATTTCGACACGCCGCACTCGAACACCGCATGGATCAGGGTCGAACTTCCGAGCGGCTCCGAGGTCGGCATACCATCGGCCGACACGGAGAACGAACCGCCGACCGGGCTTGCCGGTATCTACGAATGCCAGCTCGGCGACATCTACGATGAAGAGGGAGCGGTGGTCGACACCGATCAGTACCTGACAAATCCGGCCGATGTCATCGCCTTCGGCTGTCGGATCATACGAGGCTATCCTTTGGCCCGCGTAAACTGGCCGAGCATCGTCGCCCTGCGGGACATCTGCGATCAGGAAGTGACGCCGGACTATACGACGCTGCCTCAGGGCGTCGGCTTGACCGGTCGTTACTATTCAGGCACGGCGTTCAATACTCTGGTCTCCAAACGCGTCGATCCTGTGGTGCAATACGACGAATCATCGGGTGCACCCGAGGTAGGCCTTTCGGGCACGAGCTTTAGCGTCAGATGGGAAGGCAAGATCCGGTTCAGGCATAGCGAGACCGTAACGATCTACCTGACCCATAATGACGGCGGGCGTGTTTGGATAAACAACCTGACGACACCGATCATCGATGAATGGGCGACGACGGGCGTGCATAGCGCAACCTTCGTAGCCGTCGCCGACCAGTATTACGACATCAAGGTCGAGTGGAACAACGCCGCGGGCAACTCGCAGCTTATGCTCGAATGGGAAAGCACGAGCCAGCCGCGGCAGGTTATCCCACAAGATCGCCTTTATCCCAAAAACGAACCCCGAAAGCGGTTCGAATGTCACGTCGCGTTTCTTCGGCCGTCCACGTTCGAAGAGTTTCTTCGCTCCGTGCTTTTCACCTGCAATGGGACGTATCAGGACGTAGATGGTCAGCTCACATTTCTTTGCCTGGATGAGGTGGAACCCAGCTTTGAGTTTAACCCGCAGAACACGGTAAAGAACTCGCTTAAATTCTATCCCCGATACTCCCAGCAGGAGATCCTGGATCTGCCGAATCGCTACGTCGCCGTCGGTCGCGACCTCGACAGCCGATATCTGGAGATGTTCGATCCCCAGCTCGAGTTTGACATCCCGGAGCTGCAGGAAGAGGCCGGGCGTGTGATCGAGGATGCGGTAAATGTCGGGAATACATCCCGTCCGCAGGCTCTCGCCAATTTGAAGCACTACGCTCGCCTGAAGACGGCTCCGAACGTGTGTGAATTGTTGGGGCAGCACCAGACGTTTCAGGTGCTTCCCGGCGATGTTGTCTCCGTAACGGATGTTGAACTCGGATGGGTCTCGAAGACGTTTCTGGTCCTCGAAGCGATCGATCTCCAGATCGATTCCGGGCCTGGGAATCGGTCATTTAAGATGATCGAGTGGGGGCATGTAAATGTCGCTCTTGCGTCGAGCGGGTCTGTTGTAACTTCAAATGCGGAGTCTGCCGGCAAACGAGAAGAACTTATTGACGGCAATAGGACCTCGAACGATTCGTTTTTACAGATAAACGGAACCGGCGGCCAGTGGATAGAGATCGACTTTGGGACGGCTCGGACCATCAGCGAGATTAACCTGATCACTCAGAATACGGCCGATAATACACCAACGCTTACGACTGATGCAGGCTTTTTTGGTGATCTTGATTTCGATGTATTTTACTGGAATGGGACGAGTTGGACCCTGATTCGAAATTACTCCGGCGACACCTTGCAGTGGAAGCAGATTCTGTTTACGGCCGTGACGACGACCAAAATTCGTTTTGAGTTCAATTCGGTCGGCGGCGGTGCATTTTACGGCCGCGAGATCGAGGCGTTGGGGTTCTGATTTATGAGCTATGACTGGACAAAATCCTCTCGCGTTCCGCGAAACGGCCTGGCCGCCTGGTATCAGTACGAGCCGGGCGTTTCGGCGAATAATTTGATCAATGATTATTCGGGAAACGGCCGTCATGTTTCATGCGGGGCCGGGAATGCCCCCGTGCTCACGGCGAACCTTTTAGCAGGCCAGCCAGGCTGGTACTTTAACGGCACCCGAGACCCGCTCCAGTGGTCTGGCTCCTTGAATATTCGCTATGCCGTAGTCGTTGGCTCATTTGAGGATGCTGCTTTCTCTCAGTACCAGGGCGTGGTGACCGGCTTGACGAATGGCGATGTTTTGCTTTCAAACAACTCCGGCACGCTTATTTTCTTTGACTCGGGATCGCCGCAGTTCGATTATCGCAAGAACGATGTGCTCTATGCCGACAACGCACGCCAGGCACCGGTCAGCGGTTCGCACTCGATAATGGAGATGATAATGCCCGGCGGCATCCCGATGGACGGAGTGCAGATCGGCAAGGACCGCAACTTTACCGGCCGTTTGCTGAAGGGCTGGATCTTTGAGGTGCTGCTCTTTACGATCGACCCGACCGAGTTGATGCGGCGGTTCCTCTTTGAATATCTCGCGATGAGGTACTGGCTGTGGCCTCGGGTTGCGGACGGCAAGGCAGTCTTTCCATTCGTTTTTAACAAGCAGATCAACCGCGAATACGGCCGCGAGACCTATCTTAGCGAACCCTATGAGGGCGAACCGACAGGGCTGATCCGGGGCGATTTCAAATCCGCATACGAGCTGCCATTCAATCTACGCGAATCGCACGAACTGCTCGCAGCCGAGGAGTTCTTCCGGAGCCACCAGCCGCTGAGTAAGTTCGTGCTCCGGGACTTTCGCCATCAGCCTCACCGGGATACCGTTGTCCGGTTCGCTTCGCCCACAATGTCAGAGGAAGGGAGCAACACGACCTATCGGTTCAACTATTCGTTCGACGTGATCCAGACCGATTGATGTGGGAATTTAAAGAAATGGCCATTAGATTCTTGATAGAATCAAGTTTAAATTCCCAGCATTATCTCATTTAAATCCGGCGAATTATCTCATTTGCCCGCAAATGAAACACCTGAAATTCGTGAAACGCTTGAAACGCTCTGGGTTTTGAGTCCCGGCTTCAGCCGGCCGATTGTTAGTCCGGATTCCGAATTC
>SXGQ01888910.1_pt1 | contig 45852 bp, 38 predicted proteins | sample 3178371 | NCBI WGS metagenome assembly SXGQ01 (sample SAMN11356859, study PRJNA531348) | freshwater metagenome | isolation source: freshwater sample F1-20 | place: China: Fuxian Lake, Yuxi | collected 2017-12-25 | reverse complement strand
GGGAGCACTGGACTCACGAAATCGTAAAGCACGACATCGCTTGGATCACTAAGATGACGTATTCAGTTCAGCGCCACCTTTACGGTGGATACAAAAAGCTGCTATGGCAGAAGAAAAACTACGACTAATGAAAATAGCCGTATATGCTATTGCGCTAAACGAAAAACATTTTATCAACCGTTGGTACACTTCCGCAAGAGAAGCAGATTTTGTTATCATTGCTGACACAGGATCGACTGATGGCAGTATTGATCTAGCACGCGATCTTGGAATTAACATTGTGCCCATTCACGTTAAGCCTTGGCGCTTTGATGAGGCAAAGAACATGGCGCTTGATCTTGTGCCAAAAACATACGATGTTGCAGTATCGCTTGATATGGACGAGGTTCTTTTGCCTGGTTGGAAAGACAAGCTCGAGGCGTCATGGCAACACGATGCAACGATACTTAACCACCGATACCGCAACAACACTAACCCATGGCAATGGCACTCAAAAATACACAATCGCAATCACTGCCGATGGATAGGCGCGGTGCACGAAACGCTTCTATGGTCAATCCCAGAAAAGCAGCTATGGAACGCTGACATCTACCTTGACGAGCAACAGGACACAAAGAAAAGTCGCGCTAATTACATCGAGCTTCTTCACCTCAAGATCGATGAAGGTGATAAAGACTGGAAGACATTCTACTTCCTAGCAAACGAGTACGCAACGCGTGGAGACCTTGCGTCAGCGATAGAACAGCGCACTCATGCGTATAGCCTGTGCATAGATTCTCCCGTGTCAAAATCATATGTTGCAAAGAACATCGCAAACAACTACCTGCAGATGGGCAACACCACTGATGCTGAACGATGGTTCATTCAAAGCGTTGAAGATAGCAATGAGCGTGAATCGTGGTACGCATATGCCCGCTACTTGTATCAAACAGCCCAGTGGGAGCGGTGCTTAGACGCCTCTCAGAGGTGTTTAGAGGTCCAACAACAGCGCGATGGGTATACATATGATGTTCACGCATGGGGCGAGGATCCATACGACCTTGCGGCAATTTCCGCGTACAACCTTGAAAAATACGAACTCGCGTTAGAATATGGAACGGTAGCTACGATAAAAGCGCCAGGTAATGAGCGTCTTGCACGAAACTTGGCATACTACAGAGAGAAGGCAAAGACACTATGAAAGTTGCCATTTACACAATCGCGCTAAACGAGGAACAATTTGTTGAAACTTGGTATAACGCTGCCAAGGACGCAGACTACCTTCTAATCGCTGACACTGGCTCGACTGATAAGACCGTTGAAAAAGCAGAGGCACTTGGAATTAACATCGCCCACGTGCGTGTTCGACCATGGCGATTCGACGACGGGCGAAACGCTGCGCTTGCCGCACTACCTGACGACATTGACATGTGCATATCACTAGACATGGACGAGGTGATTACGCCAAACTGGCGTAAGCCTCTTGAGGAAGCATGGAAACGTGGAATAACACGTCCGCGGTACAAGCATGTTTGGTCATGGAATGCGGATGGAACCCCCGGGCTTGAGTTTTCATATGATCACATTCATGCGCGCAAAGGGTATCGTTGGCGGCACCCAGTTCACGAATGTCTTTACGTCTATGGAATGGAAGAAAGACAAGAATGGTTAGACGGTGTTGAAACGCATCATCACCCTGACCCATCAAAGTCACGTTCACAGTACCTGCCTCTACTTGAGATGTCAGTTAAAGAAGATCCATACAATGACCGCAATGCGTTTTACTTCGGCCGCGAGCTGTATTTCTACGGGCAAAACGAGCGTGCTGCTGCTGAGCTAAAACGACATCTGTCTTTACCTACCGCGCGATGGGCGCCAGAGCGCGCTGCTTCGATGCGCTTTATTGCAAAAGCATCGCCAGCTGAGGCAGAAGAATATCTGCTTAAAGCTGTAAAAGAAGCGCCAGGTCGACGCGAAGCACTTGTCGATCTTGCTAAGCTCTACTATAACCGAGCAGACTGGGCCAATTCGCTTAGGTACGCTGAAGAAGCATTGGCAATAAAAGAAAAACCACTTGAGTATCTTTGTGAGGCAGAAGCTTGGGGTGAGGCGCCTTATGACTACGCATCAATTGCGTGTTATCGTCTTGGGCTGTTTGACAAGGCGCTTAAGTACGCCAATAAAGCTGTTGAAATAAATCCTAATGACGAGCGCTTACAAAGAAACGTTGAATTCTGTAAAGAAATGGCAGCGCAGTAACTTTACTGTTTTGTTGCTTTTTTCTGTTTAGCTAAGGCGGCTTTAGCTTTTTTTCGTTCTTCCACCTTACGTTTGCGTTCTCGTTTCTTTTCTTTTTCTCTTTCCTGGCGGGCAAGCCTTTCAATACGGTCAGCGTGGTAAGCGTCAACTGCGTTAGCGCTTGTGCGTGAACGCCAGGTAAAATCGCACACTGTGCATCGGACTAGGCGCATTGTTGCCCAACGGCCACCACCTGGAACAGGCGCTGTTAGCGTCTCAAGCTTGTTTGGTCTGCCCGTGCAGTATGGGCACTGCGGATAACGCTGACGGCGTGTTTCTTGGCCATTCCATGAAACGCTAAGTGCACGACGAATTTCACCTTCATCTTTACCACCCCAGATTCCCCAGATTTGCCTATTTTCAAGAGCGTACTTTAGACATTCACGACGTGCAGGACACCCAAAACAAAGATTTTTTGCATCATACTTTTCTTCAGGTTTTGTTGAAAAGAAGAAACTTTTTAGTTTTTCATTTTTTGGTAAAGAGCATATAGCTTCTTTTTGCCAGCTTAAGTCGGTTATCCCTCGTGACACGATAACTCCACCCATGTAAGTGGCAGAACTTTTTTAACAGTATCCCCGTATGGAGTTTCTCCATGTTCATTGCAGACTGTAAGTTCACGCTCGCCTTCAATCTCTCCAGCGTAGCCAATCACCACTTGAGCGTTGTCGATTGTTGAAAAGCCTTGTCCAAGAGAAATAACAGATCCATCACGTTGAAGTGCAGAAGCAAGTGCTCGACGCACTACTTCGTGCTCAACATCAACATGCTCGATGGTAAAGAACACGGTGACAGGGTCTTTTACCTGAAGATAGCCTTCTCCAGTCCATTCGCGCCAAAGCGTTTCGCCTGCTCTTGAATCCTTCACAGGATCATTGTATCCTGAGTAGGACTCAAATGGCGGTATAGGTAAACCTTAAGTTTTAAGGTGTTTTTAGCCCATGGTCTTATATGGACTAGGTATTAAAAGTGTCTTAGAGAGCGTCTGAGAGCCTGCGTTTTTGATAAAAAGCCTATAATTTAGAAATTATTGTATGTTCCAAGGTACAATTCACCTTTTGCATTAGGCCACAGGTATTGATAGTATTCCGGCCGTGAACCAGTATCTTCGGGCCACTTAAACTGTGAGTACCATTCATAGTTTTTACGTAATAAGGCAACACGATGCGTTGACGCTACTTGTTCGAATCGCGCTGAATCTTCCATCCACGTTGGAAAGGTTAGTTTGTCAGAGACGATACCGCGTTCAACAGCAAGATCGAATGTGTCGTATATTTTTGGAAGCATGGTTGACTTAAAGCCGCGACTGCGCCACTCAAAGTAGGTTGCAGCAAGGTAGGAAACAAGCAACGCCTCGTGCCCGCGCCACATGTGCGCTACGGGGTGATTGACCCAGCCTTTAGGGTCACGAAAATTGCCGTCAGGGCCAAGCTTGGTAAGCGCAAGCAAACACTGCCAACCTTCAAGAGTTTGCTTGTGCAGGCGCTTGTTATCGAGCTCACGAGCGATACGCTCGAACGAGTCTGTCTGTTGCATGAACGTTTGCATGTTGTCCTTTCGTCACTTAATTTAATTATATCAGGATTTAGTCTCCAGAGACAGCATCCGACGAATCAACGTCAAAAGGGACGTTTCCTTCTTCTTTTTCAATGTAGATTCCAACGACTGTTACGTCCCCGCAGTCTGCACAGATCTCCGGAGTTAGGTTGGTAAGACGCATCTCAGGGACAGCAACCGCTACCAATTGAGCAATAAGTTGTCCATCAACAGTTACGCCTTCAGGCTCCCACCGACTGTTGTCGTGGACCCAGCATGCCTCGCACTGTGGGTACAGTTTAGGTTCTTTGCTAGACTTATTAAACACTTGGTACCACCGTTTCTATTGATCTAGGGTACCACTTTTTCTTAACCGCGTGTCGAGAAAAACCTCTGTCAGTATCTAAAAGCCACTCACGCTCGCCAATTAGTTCACCCTGGTCACCGTTGGGTTGGCCTTCTAAAGCCGCTCGTATGGCTTCTCCAAGCCACTTGGCAGCCTGCACTGGGACTGCTTTACCCCAAACGCTATGCAAGCTTGAGTACTCTTTAGCACTTGCTATCTCCCAGTCGTCAGGAAGACCTTGCATTCGTGCTGCCTCGCGATGCGTAATACACCGAGGCTCAGTTGGATGAATAACACCTTCTAATGCCGAGCCGGTTAGAACATTGCACCAGTGATCTTCTTTCCAACGGTATGGCTGTGAGAAACCAAGTGTAAAGTTGCGACGGCGCAGACGCGGTTCAACATCAAGCCATGTCTGTGGAAAGACTCCGTTATTCATTTCAACTGTCTTTTTTACTGCCGACGCCAGATTACCATTTCCAGGCCAGTTTGTATTTCCGATTATGTCAAAGATCTCTTGAATTCTTCGTGTATGAATACTTGACTTTCCAATGTGCCCGTCTACCACGCCGTCTGAAGAGCGCAGATGCTCAACCCAGTGCGTCGCGTCCTGTGTGTACGCCTGTTTGTTCCAGGACTGCGGAAGTTTAGCAAGATCACCAATAATATCCATGATTCTTGGAAGTTTATCTGGGTCCGTGACGCTCGCGCCAAATGGAAGTCCTTTTTCGACTGCCACCCAGAAGTAGCGTGGCCGATATGAGAATCCGCCAAGTTGAAGATTATTGTGCTTTACATGGTACAGGTCATATTGTTTTCCAGACAGATCTTCAACCATGTCACGATATTTAACCATTACGTTACGTCCGCTTGTATATGCCGGTTGCACACACTCAAACGCGATAACTTTTGGCTTTACACGTGCGGCGTAGCGCATAAACGCTTGTGTATGCTCGTGCGCCTTTGCGTCTGGTCCACGATTTGCAGGTCCTGACCACACAGACCAGCCAGAGCACGGAGGGCAGCCAGCAACGACATCTGCCTTGTGAACTGGCCATTCACTTGAGTCTTCAGAAAAGAATGTTGTCCAGTTGCTGCCAAGGTACTTTCTGTTTGCCTCAGTTAATGGATTTCCAAAATCTAATGTTCCAGTGCGAGAAACAAGATTCATGCCAGACTGAACTAGCCCTAGGGTCATGAAACCAGCAAGACCATTACAGTCTGCCAATGCGATGCTATTCGACATCTTTGACCCTTCCGTCGCTGCGTTGTTACATGTCTAATTGTATCCTGGACGCAGTCGAATACCCTGCAATCAAACGAATAGAATCACTTATTTTTGCTGTCTAATTCCTGACCTACCTCAAATCCACATGCTGCATAGCCAGCAATGTCAATCCAAGTATCTGGCTGATAGCCAGACTTTGACGCGTAGCGTGCCATCTTCAAACCTGTCATGCACATGGCAACGTCTTCTTCAGTAACTGCAATTCCTAGAATTACAGACCAGATTTTTGCGATCCTTGCAAAATTGTCAATAGGTCTGCCATACTGCTGGTCGCGGTCACCGTTAATTAAGCGCGCGGCTTCACGCAAGGCTTCAACACGGGGTGGCTGTGGCAATTGCGCGGGCTGTGTATCTTCTGTCATTGTCTAATCCTAACGTGTGCGTGCGCTGTAAACAGATTGCTATCTGTTGCTGACTGTTCTACCTTTAATTCAATATCGGCCATTGACATAGCTTCTTCAGAGGTTGGCACTGAAAGAAACTTTGCGACCAACTCTCCGACCTTCTCATTGATGTCTTCGCGAGAAGTACCTGCTACGTCAAACTCAAATGTTGTTCTCATTGCTTGATTCTTTTCTCAAGCTTATACGGCGAGTAATGCGCTCCGTCAAGTAGTGGATCCTTGCCATCAGTAGACTTAAAGATAACATCTCCATAACGCACACCAACAACCTTTCCACGGCGTCCATTGTGTATCATGCCAAGACTTCCGTCATAGGCATCCGCGAGTACACGAACTTCGTCTCCTACAGTTATGCGTCCAGGTCCTGCTGGTTCCCAGACTTCGGCTCCAGTGTCAACAACCAGCGCGTGTCCCAGCGCTATCTTAGAGAATAGCGCAATGGCTTCTTTCCGTTGTGGCTCTGATAGCTTTAGTTCATTCCAGACGTTAAGCAGCTTTAGTACTGCCTTACCTGCGTTTACTTTTACCTTGGCGGCTTCAAACTGAGAGCGCACCCATTCTTCATTTATTTCAGGCATTTGTTCCTCCTTCGATAATAGGCTCGCACTTGGCGCATACGCCAGGGCGCTTGCCTTCGCCTACGTCGTCAATTGCCCGACTGCACATCTGGCACTTGACGCCGATTTCTTTAACCTTGTAACCACGTTCTTGCCGTTCCTTGTTTTTCTTCATTTTTTCTAGGTAGAACTTGTTGAGTTGCTCGTCTGTTCCGCCTGCCGCAACAATGATATTCGCGACAAAGTGTAAAACATCAACCGCTTCTTTGATGATCTCTTCGCGGTCTGCGTACGGCTTGTCGTGTTGCCACGGCTTCCATGAGATTGCTTGCCGCATCTCTGCCAGCTCGTCATCGATGGCCAGCATATTCCAGCGCATATACTCGACAAGACGACGTATATTCGCGTCGCTATCGCCACTCATCTCCTTGTAGTCGATGTAGTACACGTTTTCTTGCAGATCCCGCGTCCTGCGTAACCAGCTTTCAAACAGCATTGTTATCCTTTCTTTAGAGAAGGCGCCATGCCTAACTCATCGTGTAGTTGCCGTAGTGCGTCTTGCCTAGACGGAATTGCCTTTATGTAATCTGAAGCCTGCCTAAGTGCAAGATCACGCCGTTCACCAGTAGACAGACTTTCAATTCCTGACGCAAGTGCCGCCCATGACGCACCAATACGTGCTGACTCACGCCATTCCGTTGCGATAGGTGTGCAGACGTTTAGTGCTTGTATGTACCGATACGTCCACCACGTGCGTTTTTTATGTGGAGTGATAAGTGCGCCTACTGCATATTTTAGTTGTTCTTCAACGATCTTGTCAGTCCAGCTTTTATTAAGTCTCATTGGCATTGCAGGATACGCAAGAGTAGGAAGCACTCTCTGTGTCCACGCTGACTTAATGTCGTCTGCAATCCAGCGAGATGTTCTGTTCGTGTATAGTGCATCAGGGTTTGGTGACAACACGAGAGAGTCCATATTTGTTGCCTTAACTGACTTAATGTTTAACGGAAGCAGCTCAGATATTGATAAAGGATCATTCCAAGGTAGACAAGGGTACATAACAGGTGGCAATGGCTCAAGCAGCAGTCGTTCAACAGTTGAAATAAGTCGTTTTGCGTTATCAGGGTTACTTGCAAATTGGTAACCTTTGCGATTTGCATAGAACTGTTTTGTTAGAAGGTCGTTGTTTAAGTTAATTGCGCGAAGGCTTGCGGCAATTTGTTCCGGCTTAGGTGCGTCAACGAGAAGTGTAAGACGCGGACTATCCCACATAAGATCAAGAACGTGAAGTGCGCCGTAACTTGAATTAGCACTTAAACTCATTATTGGTGCTATTCCAACTAGCACCACATCATAGTAGTCGATTGACTCACGTGTCCATGACAGATCGGCATCTGTCATTACGACTGTATGTCCTTGATCTTTTAGTGCCTTATAGATGATTCCTGCAAATGACAAGTTCTTTTCGTTAGCGACAGGCGACGTATGGGACGCGGTCATTCCAGTGATAAGAACCTTGCTCATGCTTTTGTTCCATCCGCGTTTAACTTTATTCCTCTGTCCTCGTTGATTGCACGCGCGATGATACGCTCGACGTGTTCCTTGAACATGTCATATGTTCCAATATGTGGTCGAAGTGCTGCAGCCTGCGCACTGGCAGTTGCTGCTAGCTCGTCATCTGACATCTTTTCAACGTCAGCAATTGTGAGTTTATACGGAGTCCCTAACGGATTACCTTCACCTTTATCGGTGACAAGAATAGAACCAATACGCGCGGCATACATAAATCGTGAACGCCACCAGCCCGAACCAGCGTGCGGGTACGGCGGTGACAGAATACCCCAGCGGTCATTGTAAAAGTTTAGAACGTCAAGTTCAGTATCAAGACGTTGACCACCTAACTTACGAATAAGCTTACGACTACCAACAATCTCAACTGGCCACGATGGATTCTTTTTTGCTAGCCATTCATCGTGCGGCATAAGTGCACCAAGCACCCACGCACGTTGTTTGTTTTGAGGTGCCTGTGGTGTAACCGCAGCAAGCGTGTCAAACGTGACACTAGAAGGGTCTAGAGCCTCGATCAGACCAACTTCCTTCGGCATACGCTTGCGTACAATTGCGCGGTCACCAAACGAGTACATCGGGCACACTGGAACCATTCCAGCTATCCATCGTGCATCAACCAAGTCAGTTGCAGCTTGAACAAGACGCTTTTCCCATGGACGTACATTTTCATCGTTGTCCATCATGTAGTAGCGTTCTATATAAACTTTTTTTGCAGCTTCCGGATTTTTTGCTGCCACACGTGCAACTGCTGCTTCAGCGTCCGCGCGACTAAAATAGGTAGCACCTTCGTCTCCGCGATGCTCAGTTCCAACAAGTAGATGCTTGTATACCATCTGCGGTTTGCGAATCATCGCTTTTGCGCCGTTGAATACTGTGTTAAATTGCCAATCATCAAAAAAGCCAACGGCTGGTAGCCCAGATGATAGCGTGTATAGCGCACCCATTGCTCCTTGGCGCCCATTCAAAGAGTTTAGCGGAGCAAGATTTATCCATGCTGCATCGTATGAAGACAGATCTTCACCAGGAGTGACTTTACGCCAGTCTACTTCGTGACCTAAGTCGACTAACGCCTTTGCTATAAGCGCAGGCACGTCGATCTTTTGAATGGTGCGTCTTTCAGTATTTATCTGCAACGCGGTAAAACCGGTCATCAGAATTTTCATACGTCTCCTCGTCATCTATTGCTGGATCATTGCCTCTGGCACGTTATGTGCCAAAGGCAATGATACCAGGTAGTAGCTATTTCAGAACGGCGCCGTTGGCGGCGCAGGAGGCGCTGCCGGTGCCGCTGCAGTTGCCGCTGCTGGTGCAGGTGCAGGTGCTACTGTAGCTGTATTAGTTGTATTAGCGGCGGCAGCCGTAAAATACATTTTAATTTCATTCTTCTTTGAGCCGTTCCACGTGCGTGAACCGACCTGTGCGCGGAAGGTACGATTCTTCAACGCTGCTTCGATTTGCGCATTTGTTGGATTTGACGCAAAGAACTCACGGCCAAGACCGAGAGCTGTCATTTTGCGAAAGAACATGCCAAGTGCTGCAGGGCTATCCGGTGTGACCACCAGATTGTCCCAGACGAAACGCTTTGCGTGCGCTCCTGCAGTTACCTGTGCCTTGATGGCAAACATGGTCTTGCCTGATTGTGCAACTTTTGCAATTGCTTCTAGCACCTGAAGGTCATAATCACCATCAGGTAGCGGTTCGTATGAACCGACTTCTCCGGCGTCTTTTACTAGATCGCCCCAGTTGAGTGTACTCACTTAGTTGTTTCTCCTTGTGTGAAGGCGCTTACCATTTGGTTAAGACGCTGTTGTTTTCTTTGTTTTTACTTCAGCTTTTTGGCCGAAGACCATGTCGAGCATACGTTCGATCCCAAGATCTTGCTGCTCAACAACTTTACCTAAACGCCCTTGAACGCGCTCACCAGCTTCGTACTGATCAGTTCGTTCAACGTACATACGACGTACTTTGTACGGCGCCTGTAGTGGGTCGGGGTTTGGAACAGTTTCAACGGTTATTGCACCGAGGATGTCGTAGAAGTATGGGGCTTGAATCGCAAGCTGTCCTTGCAGATACGGACGCGTGCGTCCATCCTGTCCCGGACGAGCCATTGCCGTTAGCACCACTGCTTCCAGCGGCTGTGTTGGGTGCATTGTTAAGTCACGTAGATCGCGCAATAGCGCGCCCATGTGACGTAGCAGTTCACCCCACTGCTGCATCTTCATCTGTTCTGTACCTGCGATTGAATCCATACACTTCACTTGAAGCTCAGAGATTGAATCGATGATTAGTGACTTGAACTGGTGTTTACCAGTCTGCAGCCATTGGAACGACTTCATTACGACGTCGTAATCTCTAACATTCACAACCACGGTGTCCCACGTGCCATCTGCGACCGGTGGCTCCTCACGGAGCGGGTCCCAGTACTTGACATTGATCGGGAGGAATCTATGTCCACCTTCAACGTCGAGCATTAGGCGTGGGTACGGTGCAGTAACCGCAAAAGTTGATTTACCAACCTTTGATTCACCGTACACCATGATTGTGAGGGAACGCTGTACTTCATTTGACATACGTCACTCACTTCCTTTTTTATCTTCGGTGTTGTAATAACCATATGGGTCGGCGACCACATACGTTTCACTGATTGCTTGCTCGGCGGCGGAACCGTCGTCGAGCAGCGGGCAAACAGCAAAAAATGCGCACTTCCATTTGCAATCACGCGATGGGCGTGGGTATGCAACAAGTTGGTGCGTAGTTCCTTCATCAAGTGCCTTGCGCGTTGACAGCAAGTCGTTGATAGTTCCATGTATACGTTGCCAGAAATTGCGTAAGGCAAACACGTTGTGGCGAACTTCCATTTGTTCGTAGAATGGCGGGCGAGCGTTTGTTGAACGCTTTACTTTTTTCAACATGGTAAAGATTCCGCCTTCTGAGCGTTCGCCTTCTTTGTTCTGTGCTGCTTCAAGCGTCATGTATGTGAGAATCTGCTCATTCATGTGCGCCATTGATGCAAAATCCGTAAACGAACCGCCAACTGTCTTAAAGTCGCGGAACATACGAACGCCATCGGCTTTACGACGAACACGCATGTCAATTTTTCCCTGCAGGATAACCTTTCCATCAAGTAGAGGCATTTCAATAATTTCCTCAGTAGAAAGCATTTCTAACTCTGCGTCAATTCCATTTTCTTCAACCCACTGTAGGTACCCTTCAAGCATGATGCGTCCAAGCTCTGCTTCGGAATCGAGGTCTGATGTATCACGGAAAGTCTCGTTAAGAATAAGCCTGTCTTTTTCTACGTGAAGAGAGTGCGCCTCAAGCAGGGGGATATTTTTTCCATAATAGTCGTCAAGGGCAGCGTGAATACGTGAGCCAAGCGCAAGTGCGCCTGTCATGTTTTCTTGCCGTGGTCGTAGGCGACGGTAGTAGCTAAGCCACCACCTGCGTCTGCAGTCCTTAAACGTTTGCAGCTCTGAGTTAGAGACGCGCAACGGTTCGATTGTCATATTCCTTCTTTCCTTGTGTATTTAGTTAGACATTTCACAGTAGACCTGACTTATCATCACGCAACAGCGTGAGCAGCTGCGCTTTGTCTCGCACAATTTGCTCAAAGTTGTCAGCTTTTGTTTCAAGAACTTGAATCACGCGTTCTTCAATTGTGCCTTCTGTCACGTAGTCTGTGACAATAATTGAGTCGTGAATCTCCGATCCAATACGGTGCACGCGGTCAAGTGCTTGTCTGTGGTCGACAAGAGACCAAGGACGTTGCAGCATGATAAGACGTCGTGCAGCAGTCAGTGTAATACCGACACCGCCTGCCTGTGCAGTGAAAAGTATCCATTTAATCTTGCCAGCTTGAAAATCATCAACAGCCTGCTGACGTTCATCCTCGTTTTGGGCTCCAGTGATAAGTCCGTGCTCAATTTTTTCTTTTGTCATTGCTGCGCTAAGCAGTTCAATAAGTTGCCGTGACACTGCGCATACAGCAACTGAATCATTTCCAAAGTCGCCATTTTTAATGTCGTCCATAAGTGCATCAACTTTGCACGAAGGTTCAGTAAGTCTTGCCTTCGACTCACCTGACGATTCATCAACCTGCATTTCAGCGTATGAGCTAGCAAACTGCAAAAGACGTGTTGTTTGAGTAAGCGCCGACGGTGCAGTAACAATGTCTCCGTCTTCAAGTTCAGCAATCATCAAGTCGCGCATTTGCGCATACGCTTTTGCTTGCTTTGTCGACATTTCAATATCACGACGCTCAAACATCATTTCAGGCAGCCACGGAAGCACAACCGATTTAAGCATGCGCCGCATACGAGGATTAAGTGTTGCGTCAAATTCTTCTTGCATGTGAGGTTTCACACCAAGAACGTGCATTCCGCCAAAAGCGTTTAGCATTATGTTCACCATGCGGTCGATCCACCGGGTCTTACTTGGCCATTCCTCAGGAGAGAGCCAATGAAGAATTGGCCACAGATCTAAAACGTTATTGGCAATAGGTGTTCCAGTAAGTGCAAAGCGAATATCTGCGTCACCTGTTGCTGCCCACAACGCGCGCGTTTGTTTTGATTTAGGGTCTTTTGATCTATGAATCTCGTCAGCAATTACTGCATTAAAATCAATCTTATTTAGCTCTCTAGGAGTAACTTCACATTGGTTTTCAGACACTTTTTCATCATGACCTCCCATAGCTACGCAACGCTTTAACGCTACTGAGCCATACGGTGCCAACCGTGAGTGTGCTCGCAAGCCTTCCCAGTTAACCACAAAAACATCGGCATCTTCATCAAATTGCTTACGCCTTTGAGTGGCCGAACCTTTAATAACTTGCACCTTTACATCCGGCCACCATTTGCCAAACTCACGACGCCAGTTCTTCTTGAGTGTGTTTGGGCATACTACGAGTGCTGGAAACACTGGTTCGCCTGCCTCCTGCATTTTCTTAAGCGCACGTATCGCCTGGGCTGTTTTTCCAAGGCCAGGCTCATCTGCAAGTAGGGCACGACGAGCTGTTGCTAGAAACGCAACGCCCGCTCGTTGGTGGGGAAATAGGTCCTCGTTAGAGGCGTCCTCAAGGGTTTCTAGGGCACGAAGCGTGTTGGTTGGTGTAATCCGATTAGTTAATTCGTTTGTGGCCCAGTCGGTCAGTCTCGGTCCAACATCCAAGTCTGTCTTAAATGTCGAACGCAAAGCCAAGCAGCTTGCCCACGACAGTGGAACGCGCCAAAGCTGTGCGTTGCTATCCCACTTTGCTCCTGGCAAACTTTTGCAAAGTTCTTTGAAACGCCACTCGGTATGTATTTCTATGTTCTTTGTCGCGTTGTCAATTTCGACTTTTACTGGCACTGGCTAGGTCCTCTCGTCATTACGTATTTTATACTATCAGGAATCTTGCAAAAGTAAACAACTTTTCTGCGTAGTATGTAGATTATATCATTGAAGTAGTTTTGTAGGCTTCCATCCGGTCTTTACACAGCGAAGAAGGCCGTGACGGATGGCATCAAGGGCGTGACCTTCTCCTCCCTTGTGCCAGTACTCTAACTTCTTAAGAGCTTGGTTTGTAAACATGCCTTTAGCGTCAGACGGCGATTGAAAGTTGATACGGCTCGTGTCAAGGTTGGCGTCAAGCATGCATTGTTTAAGAATGCCTATTTGCTCAAGGCTGAATGGCGCCTGCGAGTTCTTGACAGTTTGGGCATTTATTGTAAAACGTTCGCATACAACATCAAGATCATTGTTTTCTTCAGTGGCTTGTTTAATGACGGCACGTATAGGCTTAGCGTACTCTTCCTGCTGGTATTCACCTGACCAAATAAGTACAGGGTCGACAGGGTCAAATTGAAATAGCGCTATTCCGCTTGCCTTACCTGGGTCTACTGATAAAACTAGTCTCATCTGTATTTTTCTCCCCAGTTTTCAAGAGGTCCGTCAATACCAGAAGTTAATGGCACGTCCCAACCTTCTCGTGTTGTCATACATTCTTTAACGATCTTCATCATTTCCTGCGCGTCTTTACGCGGAACATTTAACACGATTTCGTCATGCACTGGAACAATGAGGTACTCAGTAAGATCCGCAGCATCCAGTTTTACAAGATTTTGCTTAAATACCTCAGCAGCTCCGCCTTGAATTAAATAGTTGACAAGTGTGTAGGCTCGGTCTTCGTCACATGGAAGACGCCGCCCAGTCCAAGTATAGACGTATCCTTGTCCTTCTGCTTTTAGCCTACGCATGCCCGCGTCTTCAATCTGACGTTGAAACACTGACATTCCAGGAAAACGAGTGTCAAACGCGTCTGACACCTGTCTCATCTGGTTTTCCGGAACTCCAGCAGTTAGAGCTTGCTTCGACACGCCTGCTCCGTAGAGACGACCATAGACAGTTCCTTTAATAAGGTTACGACGCTTGTCTGACCGTTGCATTGTTGGATCATTGTAAATCTCTCGACCAATTTCAGTGAACGGATCTGACCCTGTCGCATCTGCACGGTTAAAGAGCGTGATGAGATTAGGGTCCTTTGATAACGAGGCAAACATTCTAAATTCGACCTGGTCAAGGTCTGAGGTAATAATGACATGGTCCTCGTCCTTTGGGATAAACGCGGTACGAACAGTGTCATCGCCCTTTGGCAATGTCTGTAGCGCTGGGTTTTGTATGGACATACGACTTGTGCGGGCGCCAAGTGTTTTTACAGATGGATGCACAAAACCATTGACGTTATCATCAATAAAATTGCGGAAATAAGTATTAGCAAGTTTGTCCGCCTTGCGCTGCTTAAGTACAACGTCAGCAAGTGCCTTCACCTCGTCTGATCCATTGATACTGAGAAACTTTAGTTCATCCTTATCTGCTGATTTTTGCCCTGACGGAGTAAACGATGTAATCTCTGCGCCAAGACTTTCAAACAAGCGAACAAGCTGAAGGTTACTTGTTATTGAAACTCCGCCATACTGTTGTTTTGCCCAATTTTTTACTGTATCTGCATACGTGCTTAGCTCGTCATACTTGCGCTTAGAATACTCGAGGTCAATACGCGCGCCATTGATTTCCATACGCGTGACAATCTTACGTGCAGCCATTTCGAGCTCATACGCACGATGATACGGCCCCTGTGGACCGCATTTTTCATAAAACATTTCCCATAGACGCATCGTCAGAACTGTGTCAAGCGCACCGTACGCCCAATATGGTTGAAAGTTAATAGGAACTGTGCCCCAGGTCCACCCGTTCTTTGCCAACTCGACATCTAACGTATCTTGCAGTGCAACAGCACGGCCGTCAACGTGCAAAGCAGCAAGACGCTTAAGCGCGCCAGATCCAAGTGGATCAATGATGTGCGCCATTATCATCGTGTCGTGAGCGCGTTCCCAAGGAATGTTCCAACGCGATTGCACAGCAAACCAACGTGCCTCAAACGCAATGTTGTGACAGACTATCGGACCGTCAAACTTATCCATTGCCTCGTAAAAAATACCAGACCACTCTTGCCATGGAATTGCCCAGCCTTGTTGGCCATCGCCAACCTGGACAAGGCGTAGTCGACCATGCCATGGTGAAAGTGCGTGTTCACGAACTCCGTATGGTGGAATCTCACCGGTTTCTGTATCAACGGCAATAGCATTATACGGACGTCGTTCACTAAGCCACGAAATAAACTCGCGTGCCTTATCGACGTTATCGACAAGGTGTAATTGTACGTCGCCAAGTCCGTTTGTCAATTTAGTCTTCCTTATACGTAGTGACGTTTATATCGCATTTAGTTAGATATGCAATGACGTCTTCTGGCTTACGGTGAATATCGATTTCTCTAATTTTCATTACTACTCTGTCAATACCTGAGTTTGACACTAGCTTAGCGCACTGCATACAGCACGCGCCAGTGACGTATATCGTTCCGCCTTCAACGACTGAACGATCAACGTACAGTAGCGCGTTTGCTTCCGCGTGAATAGACGGGCAGGAATCGTACATGTTGTCAAGCGGTGTTAGACCTTGTGCGCGTGGACACCAATTAGAACAGTCGCTTTCGTGTGGCCATTTTGCTGCAGGACCGTTGTAGCCTGTTGACGATATGCGTTGGTCCTTAGACACGACAACTGCACCAACGCGCGCGCGCGAGCAGCGTGATCTAAGCGCAATAATCTCTGCAACATTCATCCATGTTGTATCCCACGAGGGGCGAATTAAAGCCATGTCACTCCGATTCAGCTTTTTGTTTTATTGCATTCTTCTCAATGGCCGATACCATAGCACGAGTGTACCACTCCTCGTCACCATTTAATCTGGCAGCTACTGATACATCTGTTGTTGCTTGTAACGTAAGAAGAGCAGATGCCTCAACTTCGCGCCAAGAGCGACCAATGATGTAAGGTGTAGGCGTGATTTTTTCTGTATGATGAAGTTTGTCGGCTGCTTCGTAGTGCTGTTCATAGATGTGCAGTGACCCAACATGATGAGCATATTTTCCAGGTTCAATACCAAGAACAGAAGCCATTGCTAGCTGTACACGCGTGAACTGAAAAAAGTCATAGGCAGCGCCAAGCCACACATCATTTGAGCGCATGTAAACACTCATGTTAAGTTTGTTGTTGCGAATACGAAATTGGTGAAGTATAGTGCAAGGGTAGTCACGCTTTTTTGGTTGAAGATCAAACTGCGGATTCCATATTGTAACAACTGCCTGTCGCGTGTCGGGATCTTGTTTTAGACGCTCGATAACAAGGTCATACTGTCCCCGCGTGCGTAACCCATAGGCACCGTGGAATAGGCCGTTGTCTTCAGTGTAATTTGCAAACTGCGGACCAACTTTTATCACAAGAGTTGGAAAACTGGTACCTGAAAGAAGCTGCATAGCTTCAACGGCACCGATACCCGGAACAGCGCCACGGCCAACATTCATTGGAAGAGTGTCGTAAACATTGTCAATGTGAACAACTGCGTCTTCTATTTCGAGAGTTTTCATGCCACGCGGAGCTACCTCCACGCCGTTGTTTAGCACATGCGTAACAAGATCAACATACCCGTTTACGCCGTCTGATATCTCTATTACTGAAGTACCCATGGGTCTCCCTTTACTGGTTTAGTTGCATTCCGTTGTATTGCTATACCGTATTCTTGAGCATCCGCGTGGTGGAATCTACGTACCCACTGCGGATGAGGCAATGTCATAAATCTACTATTTTCAATACCACTACGTTCAATACCGCGAGCGGCGTTTCGTCCAAGAGCAACAATTTTTGGCATTCCAAGAGTTATCCACAGATCGAGGAACGAATTTCTCATATCGTTCACGTTGACTATTCCAACTTTCTTCCAGAAAGGTGCAGGCAGCGCGCGCATTAAATAGTCGCCTGAGTTTCCATCTACAGGCATAAACGGTAGTATTGTTTCTTCACCATACTTCTTTGTAATGTTTCTTTCATCTCCAACAAGAAGTGCGTGAGGACGCAGAGAACCAATGTACTCAGGGTACACTGAGCATACATCTTCAGCAGCTTTTGCTACGCGCGATGCAATTGTAACTATATGCTTGGCAACAGTAGGAATGGCATCAATACTATTTGCAGCAGGCTGCAGTCGTTCAATGATGCAAGAGTGCTCAGCCGCATTAAAGTAATTATCAAGAATAGCGCAGAGCTCGTCTACATTTACAAAGTCGTCACCACGACTTGATAATCGTGCTTGAATGACGTCAAGCGGCTGATACAGCCAGAACTGCGCCATTCCACGCGACTGCATGAATAGTTCTACCCAGCGCCAACCGGATTCACCAAGTAAACCAAATCCATCAAAATTAGTATGAGGACGTTTAAGTGGCGCGTATGTTACTTCTCCCCAGTGCCAACGATCTGCAACTGCAAATGAACGTGCCCAGTCAATTTTTTCAAGACTTATTGCATACTCTTGAAGTGCCCACCGGCGTGTTTCTTCTTCAGGGCGTCCTTTATGAAATTGATACGCGGTCTGACCAAAACGTCTTTGCACTTCATTAGAGACCGCCTCGATTAGAGACGTCTTACCACTTGCGTCTGTACCTTCGATAACTATAAACATTGCGTCCTTTGTCTTGAGTCACTGGATGTATTATAACACGCTGTTGCGCTTTATGGAATAACCTCGACACTATAGATCTTACGAATTCCAGCGTCCTTATCTGCGCCTAGTTCGAGAAGTCGTTGCGCAACATTTGTAAGATAACGAGCGCCGCCATCGTCATACTTGTACAGCGCCTCAAGTACGGCGTCTGGCTCAGCACTTACCTGTGCCCAGTAGCGATTTGTTTCTGGGTATATTAGTGGAAGATCCAGGGAAGGGTAGCACACGTCGCACGCGAGAGCGTTTTGGACCATCTCTGACGAATCAACCTCGCGCAGACCGTATTTACGCACAAGTGGACACGTAGAGCTATGAAACACTACTGATACTCCAATACGTGAAAGAACATACGAGCCATTCTCAGTGCGGTACAACTCAAACTCAATCCATCGTTGAGATCCACGTCGCCATGACGAAGACTTTGCCAGTAGATTGCCGTTGAACTGCAGTACTCGTGTACCATCTTTTACTTCAAACACTTATGGCCTCTCTTTAATGTTCGTGTACGTCACTTCTTCGGGAGAGGACTCAAACGTGCGACTTACGTCGCCATGCGGGTATTCTTCAGCGGCCTCGACGGCTAAAGCGTATTGTATATCAAACAACGTTGTGTATATTTCACCCGTCACGGCGTTGTAGATATGGAAGTTAAACCGTGGCCGTTCTGAGATTGGTGTGTCTGCTCCCACGCTTATTGTCCTCGCATTTCTGCTATCTGTGCCTCAAGTGAGACAACCTTTTCTGAAAGTTCTTGAACAGCTTTTGTCAGCGGCCCGATAAACTCCGTGTATCGCAGAAATTGCGACGAGTTTGGATCGTTCTTGTCCGCCAATACCCAAGCTGCAAAATCATCAATAAATGCGGGATATGTTTCTTTAATTTCCTGAGAGATAAAACCGTGATGCAGTCGCGTTCCAGGGACAGATACGTGTGTCTGCTCGCCATTTTCATCAAGTACTGGATTTCCGTCATCATCAAGCACAACGTCCTTATGTGACTCAATCCACTTAAACGCGCGCGGGCGCAGTGCGTTAATGAACTCTAGCCCGAGTGGCTCGTCTATTACATCTTTCTTTTGACGCGCATCAGACGAGTTAATTGTTGTGTCTGTTGCCCATACCGCGTTCCATCGTCTAGAGCTTTGGCCTAGCGAAGGAGAGTTATCTGTTTGTGGGCTCCAACTCGAGGTAATACCATAACCACCGGTAATTCCCATTGTACTGGAAACCTGGAGCACTCCAACTGTAAGTGTACCGCCGGAGTGCGAGTCAGCTGTGTTTGAGCGTAGGTAGCCGGAGGCTATAACTCCACCAAGATAAGAAGAGTTGTTTGCAGTTGGAATTGCTCCACTAATGTTTGATGCGTTAATTGACGATAGCCCAGAACCATTACCGATAAACCCACCGTCAGCTCGTATATCAGCCGTAGTACGAATTGTTCCACCGACCTCGAGGCAGTACGTTGAACGAGTGGTATCAAGTTTCATTCGATGAGCTGTATCCGTTAGATTAACAACACAGCGAACTGTTGAAGGCGCGTTATCCCAACGCAAGTTAAGACCGTCAAACGCAGTCATTCTCGCAAGGTCATTTGAGTCGTCACGCAGCTCAATAGACGGAGCGCTCCCCGCGTTTATGAATAAGTTTCTTCCGTAAGGATTAGTTCCAGTTGACTGGTATGCGAGACCAGTAAATGTTCCAGACGTAACGTTATCGGCAACTATATTTGTTACTGCGATATTTGCGGCATTGATGGTTCCGGCGGTAATTTTGTCTGCGTTAAGCGATGAAATGTTCGCGTTAGTGATTGTGTTATTCGCAATGTCAGATCCGTCAACCAACCCAGTTGCGGTAAACGCTTGTGCTGTTATTATTCCGTTAAACGTTGCGCCGCCGGTGGGAGCTATGCTTACGGTCGTCACGCCGTTTGACGCGATTGCCCTGAATCCGTTACTTGAGTCAATGATGATCTTTCCGGCTGCCGCACTGCTTGTCTGCAGCGTTGCTCCGGTGATAGTCTTGCCGTCAATCGCGTCTGCCGCAACTTTGACGGCTGTAATTGCGTTTGCGGCAATCATGTTTGCATCAATGGTGTTTGCCGCGATACGGCCTGCTGCTAGAAACCCAGTAGTGATTTTTCCGGCGTCAAGATTTCCAATAGCAAGATTTCCAAATCCGTAGTCCTCCCAGGCTGATCCATTCCACCTGTTTGGTTTGTTGTCCTGCGCCGTGTTAAACCAAAGATCGCCAACTGCAAGTGTTCCAGTGGGTGCGCTTGCCTGGCGGTATATCTTGTTCTTGCCATCCGCGCTAGTCTGAGCTGCGTTTGCAGCAGCCTGTGCGACCGCAATTGTTTCATCGCGCACGGACACCCACGCGCTACCATTCCAACGCTTTAGATTGTTGTTATCACTTGCATCAAACCAGATGTCACCAACGTTTGGACTTGTTGGCGCTGTCGTTGTAACACTTGACGCCATTCCTCCGATGTCACCAGCGTCAAAGCTAATTTCAGTTGGTGTAACCGCGCCGGGTTGAATCTGAATAGTACCAACCGCGTTTTCCGCGATTGTTTCTGTTGTAATCGCGTTCTCTGCAATTTTAGGAGTGGTAACAGTCTTGGCAAACAACTTTTCAGTTGTAACAACACGAGGATTTAACCGCTTCTTTGACGTACGCTTTTCGACATAACGCATGCGACGGCTCAAGCGGTCCATGCTTTTTGTTAAAGTTTTACGGGCGCGAAAACGACGACTAGCCACGTTTATCCACCAACCATTCTGCTATTAGATCAAGAGTGACTCTTTCAGGGTAAGACGGGTTATCAGGAACAGAAACTTTTATCTTTTCAATCTTACGTACAATAACCGTATCGCGAGGTTCAAGATCAGAGGCAAGACGCATACGCACAAACTCGTCGTCAATGATCAATGAGCACCAGTCACCGGGTGCGTATTCCCCTACTTCAGGTGACATACTTCCATTTACGTCAACTTTAATATCAGCGATTGGCGGACGGTGTTCAGCAAGAAAACGTTGAGCTTGTGAGTAAAGAAGTTCTTCATCTTCAGTGTCATTGTCAGATTCTTCCTGATCAAGTAGCGGCCAGCCTTCTTGCAGCAAGTCTACTGCAGTTGCAGCTGCGTATGGCTCACTCGCATCTTCACCAAGACCAGGCATCTTTCCAACAACCCAAAAACGAGTTGCTGCCTCGTCTGCTGATTCATCAATTGTAAAGTCAACAATGTTTCCAGGATACTCAAACACGAGCTGATCAGCGCCAAATCGACTAATTGGTGATACTTCACCAGGCGCTGGTGGATCTGGAAAGTTAATTGGCATAAGAACAAACTCTCTTGCAAATGAAGATGTGTCTGCGTCATAGAAGCAATCAACACGATACTCAAAACCGTCAAGAGCATCACTGTACGCGTCAAGTTCTTCACCAGCATTCCGCAATTCGAAGCCGCGATACGTTTGTTGAATCACGTTCACGCCACTGTACTCGTCAGTCGAATACACAATTCCAATATCAGAATTCGCAGAATAAGGTCCATATGTCCCAGAGACAACAGCAGCAGTTACAACAGCTGTTGCTCCGCCTGGTGCTGCAACAGCCGCAACGTCTTCACCGTTAGTATAATACGTAAATGTACTTGATGTAGGAACTCCTGCAATAATGTAAGTTCCATCAAAAGCATATGATGCACTTGCTGGATCATCAACACCAGAAACAACTACAGTCTGGCCAACGCTAAAACCATGCACCCCGCTTGTTGTTAATGTGGCAAGATACGTTTCAATTTTTTTGTTCGTGACTGTTCTTGTTATTGCGGAAACTCCAGACGATGGCACATTTGATGCAGTAACGTCATACTGCAGACTACTTGTGCTTGGCGTTGCAGTGACAAGAAAGTCTCCGTCAAACGGTGCACCAACATTCTTGATGCTGACAACCTGCCCTGCAGTAACATTGTGTGCAACTGCGCACGTGATTGTAGCAACGTTGCTTGTCAGCGCCTTGTTAGTAATAGCCGTAGCCGTTTGTAACGCAGGCTCGATCTCATCGTTTGGAAACTCAATGCCCGCAAAGTCAATAAGGATGTCGTCAAGCAGACGACGGATGTAATCATATGTGTCAGTGCGAACAATTACAGTAGTTAGCGGGTACGTTCCATTTGGAATAGAACCCGCTGAAAATCTAAATGTACTTGTGGTTGGCGCAGGGCTTGAAAGAATCGTATAGTAACCGTTGTACTGAAAATTACCAACCTCGTAAAACTCGATCTTTACAGACGATCCCACCTGGAAATCATACTCATAACCGCCATCAAGTGTGACGGCTGCAACACCGCCTGATACGACAACGTTGGCACCAAAATCGTGTGTCCATGTCTTCCAGATATTGCGATGATGAAAATAGCTCGTGAACTCATTTGCGCCAATACTTAACGTGCGGTCTTTAACACTGTATGAACGTGACCAAATAATGCCACCCCAAACGCACTCGCCATCTCGCACTACGTACAGACCTGTTTTTCCAGGCATGGTAGTTTCATATAGATCCATATAGTTTGTTGCAGCAATCATTGGAATTGATCCGCTAAACGAACCAGCTCCTTTAATTGCTCTTTCATACGAAACGCCTGTGAATGGGATTTCTGAAAGAAGTGTATTGGTAAGAAGATCGGTTGTAAAGTACCGATACGTCGGTACAACCGTGTCAACTACAATATCTACCATTATAAAATCCGTCCTGCCGTATTCGTCGTTGTAAACATTGTATCACTAACCGATCCATCCAGACCGATAGTAAACACGCAAAAGCGCAGTGCTGTTTACGTTACCTTCATCAACAAACGCGATCTCATTGTTGCCAGGATTCAGAACGATCCAGTCCGCAAGCGTGTCAATAATAGAACGTGTTCCACTAATGTTTCCGTTTAACGCAACCTCGTGGTCGTACGTGTCAATTTCAAGAATATCAGCTTCCTTGGTCATTGTGCCACCCGAGCCAGTTGACGCGACATTGGCTGCTTCCTTGAGAAACGTGAACGTTGTTGAGGTAGGAATAGTATCAACAAAGTGCGTGCCGTTAAACGTTGAATCAGTACCTGTAACTGTGACTACGTCATCAGTTGAGAGCCCGTGCGCTGTGCTTGTAGTCAATGTTGCAACGTTACTTGCAAGTTGCTTGTTGGTGATTGTCCGCGTGAAAGAGCCTTGCAGTGAGTCAATAACAAGAATAAGCTCGTTTGTCGTCAAGTTCTGTAGTGTCGCAGGTCCAGTGATCGGTCCGGTGATCTCAAAAACAGCGGTCACCGTCGTGTTGCCAATGTTGTTGACAAAGGCTGTTCCTGTTGCGCTTGTGGACACGTTCTTGCATGGAATCTCCGTGATGGTGTAACCTTCAGGATCTTCTTCATTCCACTCGTACTTGATTGGATCCGCCGCGCGTAGGCCGATTGAAAACTCCGTGCGACCACGAGCGTTAACGGTTTCGATCTCCGGACGTCCGCTCAAACGCACGTAAGAAGCCCTAGGAGGGTTCTCAAAGGTCCGAAGCCAGGCACCTGTGTAGACTAAACTAGTCGCGCGAATAAGTGTGTCTCGAGCCGCTGGAACGTACGAAGGGTCAGGAGGAAGAAACACTCCGTTAAGCGTAAGTTGACGCGCCTGCCAACGGCCTTTCACGTCGTATGAACCATCTCCCCAACCGCGGGTAAGCTCAGGCATCTCAGGGTCTGGTTGATTCCACCAGCCGTCAATACCAGTGCACACCCAGATTACGTTGTTTTCGTCAATGGAGTTAAGCACAAGGTCACCAATAATGATGTCCTCCTGCAACTTCATTCCCGTTATGTACGGAGGTGGAAGCGCGGTAAGCGCCTTGTTTACAACTAGATTTTCTTGGCCTTGAAGCGTTGGATCGACTGTCATTATGCGGCACCTTTACGTTGTTGGAACGCGATTTGACGAGAGATCATCGCAGCAAGCTCAACCTCGTCCATTCCCGGCGATGGATACACGTTAAATGTTGCGCCGCCACCTTGACCTTGCGTCATGAGAGCAATCAATGCTTTATCACGCTTTGATAGTCCGTCTGGGTCAAGTGGTTCAACGCGCTCCGGACGTCCAGCTTCACCGATTCGAGCAAGCGTTCCACCTGGAGAAGCAGGGATAACACCACCAGCGGCAAGTTCAGGAATGCGTATGTCTACCTTTGGAACTGTAAAGCCTAGAACTTTGTAGCCACCAAGAGTGAAACCTTTACCAGCAACATTTCTGTTCCACCAGCCTTTTGCAGCTTCCCATGCGCCTTGAAGTCCGTCTTTTAGACCACTCCAGATTCCACCGACAAATCCTTTTACTTTATTTACAAATCCTTCGATTCCGCCAATTATTGTGTTCCAGACGCCTTTAACGCCTTCCCATGCAGTTGATAGTCCGGTCTTTAGAACATCCCAAACAAACTTAATGATTCCAGTGACAGTGTCAATGTAAGTCTTTACGACTGTCTTGATCACTTCCCAAACAGCCTTTATGCCAGTCCATGCGATATCCAGTCCTTTTTTGAGAACGTCCCAGACAAACTTAATAACATTTGTAATAAGGTCAATGTAGAATTTAACGCCATCAACGATAAGATCCCAAACAAACTTAATGCCTTCCCAGACTAGTTCAAGTCCAGTCTTTAGAACATCCCAAATAAACTTAATAACAGTAGTGATTGTCTCAACATAGATCTTTACACCTGCAATTATTAAATCCCAGACAAACTTGACTGCCTCCCAGACAGCTTCAAGTCCGGCCTTTATGCCGTCCCAGATCTTTGGCAGTGTCTCCATAAACCAGTCTACAACTACGCCAACAACTTCCTTGATCTTTTCCCACACCTTTTGCACGAACTCGCGGAACGCTTCGTTCTTATTGTATAGAAGAACAAACAATCCAATGAGCACACCGATGGCGACGATGATTGCACCTACCGGGTTGGCAAGCGCCGCCGCCTTAAGAAGGTTAAATGCGATGACAACACCGCGAATCGCTCCACCAACAAGGTTGATTGCTATTCGTAAAGCACCAAAGATCTTGCTAACTGCGTTAAACGCGCGCGCAAAGATACCAAGGAACAAAAGCGAGATTTTGCTAATCAAGCCTCCAAGGAATCCAAAGGCTAGTGCAAAACCGGCAACGTATCCGGTTACTTTAATAAGAAACGCGCCAATAGGGCTTTCAGCAAAATTAGCAACTACCTTTGCGACGTCGCGCAGAATGCCAAAGAACGTTCTTAGCGAACCGCTTTCACCTGCAAATGCAGCAAAGATTCGAGTTACTTGCACGATAAGGTCAGCAAATACTGGACCAGCTTCATTACCTGCAATAAGAATCTTTTCAAGGCCTGGCAACGCCCCTTTAAGCGTGTCCCAGAATAACTTAACGTTCGGATCAGCTCCAAGTTTAAGGACAATCTTAAATAACTCTCCAAAGAAACTTAGAATTGATTTTGAGTTTTCGGCTGCAGCAGCAAAGTACTCTTTTAGTGTATTCTGTCCTTCAGCTGACCCGGAGAATTCTTTAAAGTTTGCCGTAATGTCCTTGAAGTAGTCAAGAAGAATTTGTCCACCAGAGCCAGGACCGGTGTTTGCCTTGATAAGGTTAAATACTCCACCAAAGATGTTTCCAAAGATCGTTCCAAACTCAGCCGCAACGCGCCCGGCTTCGTTGAAGAACTCTTCAAGCTTTTTCTTATTTGTTTCATTATCAAGCCAGTTTTCCCACTTAGCAGTCGTTCTTTCGAGCCACCCTAGGAACTTCTCAGTGACTGGCTGCGCTGCGTTAAGAACGCTTAAAGTAACTCCCCACGTGTTGCCAATTATGCGGCCAATTGACTCAATGTTTTTTGACGCGTCTTCAAACAGTTGCCCTAGATCTTTCAAATTTCCAGCATCGGCAATAGAGTTGGCTATTGACAATGATGCATTACCTAGAGCATCACCAACTTGACCAAGGCCTTTCTTCCAAACATCAAATGTTGGCCCTCCGAATAGAAGTTCAAGCGCCTTTTGCAGTTTTGGCAGAAACGTTGCTGCAGCAGCTTCCTTAAGCTCGTCAATCTTTGGTTTTAGGCTGGCAAGAAACTTTGCAAACACTTTCTGCGAGTCTGTAAGACCGGCAAGCGGATCATCTGCAGCTCCGCCGCTTCCTTTTTTAGCATCTTCCTTAGCACGGTCGAGTTCGCGACGGGCGTCGGCTTCTCGTTGCGCTGCGTCGACAACAGCTTCCGCGCTTGCCTGTGTTGCTTCAATGACATTTTCTTCAGCATTGGCAATGTTCTGACGCGCCTTGATAACGACGTCTGTGCCTTCAACACCTTCCTTGGCAAGACGCTCTTGCTCCTTGCGAAGATCTGAGTTACGGTCCTTTGCACGACGAAGATTAAGATCAGCTTCCTTGTACGCAAGTTCAGCTTCTCTACGAGCGCGGGAGTTAGGCGGAAGATCTTGAACACGGGCGAGAGTCTTACGAGCATCTTCAAGTTCGTTTGCTGCTTTTACTTCAGCAAGAGCGGCGTCCTCGGCATCAAATCCAAGTTGTTGAATCTGCTCATTGCCTTCTTCAAGAGCTTTAGTAAGCTCTTCCTGCGCTTCAGTAAGATCTTTCTTTGAATCTGTAAGATTTTTGTCAGCTTTAAGAATTGCCTTTTCGTTATCTGCAATTACACGAGTTAGCGCGCGGCGTGCATCTTCAACGCGCCGTTCAGCGGCCGTATTGTCAGCCGCGCCTTTGGTCGTTTGCTTATTAAGTTTTCCTACGGCTTGAAAGACACCAGAAAGTGCCAATTTTGCAGTTATCAAACCTATGCCAAGCGATGCAAAGGCACTAGCAAGTGCTACTACTGATGGAACAGCGGCAAGCGCAGCTGAAGCAAGCGAGACTAGTCCACCAGCAAGTGCACCTACACCAGAAACAAGTTGAGAAAGTGCCGCTTGTAGCGTGTAGCCTGTTCTTGACAAACTTGCCCAGGCTTTTTGTGTTGCTAGCGCCTTAGTGATAGTTTCGTCCTTGAAAAGACCACTACCTACTGAGCTACCAAACGCCTTATGAAAAGCTGTTCCAGCTCTCCGTCCAGCTCGTGCGCTTGAGCTTCCTGTGTTGTTTAACGCTTTCTGAACAGAGTTGTTGAACCCAGCCGTGATCGGACGAATGATGATGTACGCTTCGCCTACTACTGCCATTTTCTCACCTCCTTTCTAATGTCGGTGCTTGCTTTGCTTTTAGTGTCCGAGTGGCTCGTCCAATATGGAACCAAATGGTCTAGCTGCGTCAGGGTTAAACTGCGTTGGCGCTGTATACGGTTTTGTTTGCTTTGTTGCCGGGCTAAACGGCTCGATTGGAGCCTCCTCGGGCTGACCCACGTTTTCGCTAACATACGTTCTTCCCGCTGTGCCACCTTGCTTGCCAAACTTGTATTCTCTGTTGTACAGATTTCTGTAGACAGATGCTCTAGTTTTGTCGCGCGCTTCGGCTTGCTCGGCGGTACTGAAGTTAAGGTCTTCCTCTAGGAAATAGTGAAAGACGTCAAGCATGTCGTTTGCCGACATGTCTGCAAGTTGTAGCCCGTTCACTATAGCCTTCCCGTTGATATATGGCCAGACATCAATCCCCCACTCTAGGAGACTTCTGGCCCCGACGTAGGGCGGCCTGTATATTCCTCTACAAGCCACGCGGTAATTTCAGCAAGTGTTTCGACTGTTACAACACGATCCTTGGACTCGATAAGACTCTCAAATCTTGTCCAACTTTCATCTTGCAGAATTTGCTTAAAGAACTTGTTCACAACACCTGCCGATTTGGCAGGGTCTTCTGAACCTGATTCAGCAACAAGATCAAGCATGAGCTTACCTTGTACCTGTGTTACACAATGGAACTCTTCACCGTGAATCTTGAACGACAAGGGTGTTGCCTCGACGCCATTCCCGGATCCAAAGTCCTTGAATCTGTTATTGGTCATTTTCTCTCTTCCTTTTTGTCTCTTTGAGACGTGTGTCTCTGGTTTACTTGTTTATCCTATCAAAGTACCGCAATGTAGAGATTATCACTGAGGTATTTGTTAGGTCTTGTTCCTGGATGATTTACTTTTCGTGTATACACGATTCTTCCTCCAGAAGAGAATCGCAGCGCTTGAGCTCTGTTTGCCACGATGATGTGCGGACGCGCACCTTCGTGGTGAATTGCTGCATAACTTAAGTCTGATCCAACTCTCACAAACTGCCCTCTTGAGTCACGCAGGTGACGAACATGAATAGACCGAAGAAGTCTTCCGCTTGACACGCCAACTTGGCCCTTTGCGGCCATCATGATCTTTACGCCTTTCATAAAGATGTAGCGTCCGACCATACCGCCAGGGTGATTAAGCATGTAATCAAATGTTGGGTACTTCTTAAATACGACAGTCGCCATTATGGAACCACCATCGAGATCTGCATGTTAACAACGCTAAAACCACCGTCTGTCTGCGGTGAGTCAACAGTCGCAATTACACCCATGCCAAGTGACGTGTCGTCCCACGGATCAAGTGACTTCATTGATTCCATAAGAACCCATGCGTCAACCGCTGAGATGTACGAACCTTCTTGAATCTTTTCATCGGCAGGAGGACGACCGTTTTGTCCAACTGTAGGAATAGGACGCGCGACCGACACAACGACAACAGCTGTTCGTGGCATCTCGCAACGCTGCGGTGTAGATGCCTGGTCACCAGGTGCACCAAGATACATTTGAATGAAACTTACGACGAGCTGCTCGCAGTCAATCGTTGGTTGTCCCATTGTCCAGTAGCGACGTGATGGCAGTGGCACGCTGTACGAAGTAAACACATTTTCTACTCGTTCAAGAACCGAATCCATCATGTTCTTGAGGTTAAGCGCCTCGGACTCAACGCTGGTTATGCTTATCACTGGCATCAGCTATTACCTCGTTTTTGGCCCATGTAAGCATCCGCGGCAGCCCGTGAAAGTGTCTCTAGACCCTTCTGAGCGCCTGTAATTTGTGTCATTTTGTCTCCAATGCCGTTTTATTCCGCTCCAATGGTAAAAGCACTTACACTTGACGATGCAAGCTTAAGTGCTAAATTACCATCGCAGACGAAAACTGTTTCTGTCTCTGCTGGGTTAAGAGGGTTAGGTCGCGAGGCGTACATGTCCCATGACCCTGGATCAACCATACCAAGAACTGTCTTGGCATTTGACCAGTCAACGCTAAAGGTGATTGTCTCCGCGACGGAGTTAATTGCCACTCCGGAGGCAATAACTGCATCTTTTGTATCAGCGTAGTTACGGATTGTAAGCTCAGTAGACCACTCTTCATCAAGAAGAAAATCGGCATTTAGATAGTTAAGTGTCACAGTAGTGTTGCCGCTTCCATTTGTAGGAACGCGGATGTCAAGCTGGCTTGTTCCAACCTTAGGCGGTTTTGGCGTGTAACGACGAGCGCGAGGAACATCGGGGCTAAACACTCTAGCCTTAGCACGAGCTTTGTCCGGGTTGACAGATCTTAGGAAAAGATCAACTGCGTACAATCCAGTCTTAAGCTCGTCGATAAAATCTTGATTGTCCAGTAGCGTGTACGACACACCTTGCCGAGTTATTGAAGTAATGCGCTGAGGCAAGGCGCAATCATCGTCGTTATTCCATAGTTTACAGAATTCAATGGCTAACGTGCGAGCTGCCATTTTGCCAGCGGTAGGCACATAGCTTCCGTATGAATATGTGATCTCGATGTTGCACGGCGTCCATGGAACTCCGGCTGCGGCTTGAACAGTCGAATGATCAACAAGGTAGTAGCTAGACGGGTCTACTACGTCACCTGTGCGAGTGCGAATCGTATGTATCTTTGTTACCGGACGACCGCGAAGTTTAATGCGTGAGTTGGGTGACATTCCGTCTGACACAATGTCTGAAAAATCGTCAAACTCTTCAGTTGGAATGTTGTAGATATCGCCGTCAAGAAGAACTGGACTGTATGTGCGCGAAGATGCGCCAAGGCGGTACGAGCGTTGAGCGCAAACATAGCGCTCAGTTACTGTTGTTATTCCACTGTACTTACGACCAGATAGAGCCCATAGAAGATTAGATGCAGTTTTGCAAGCCTCATAGGAAAATTCTGTATCAGAGTAAGAAGATCCTAGTTCCTCTGGCGTAATCCATAGATTGCTCACTTATCGTCCTTCACTACGTGTCGTTTAGTATATGGAAGGACGGACGGCATACTCGTGTAGAAAATGTTACACATTGGCATGCCGCCCGTCTTGTCCTAATTAAGAGGTTGGGTCCTCAGTTGACGCGATGATGAAGTCAATGTCATCGTCAGCGTTATAGTCTCCGCTTCCAGGGACGTTGTAGTTCGTTGTAGAACCTTGACTTGTGAAGTCAGTTACTTGACGTCCATTAGCTGCAACTACCGCTGTTCCAGTGTCAGCTTCTGACACAATGTTGTCACCAGTCTTTGAGTAGGTGAACGTTGTTGTTGTTGGAACTGAAGCAATAGTGGCGGATCCGTTGATGCCAGTATTGTCTGTTGCAGTAACTACGACTGTGTCACCAGCCTCAAAACCGTGAGCGGTAGAGGTTGTAACTGTTACGACGTTAGATGTGCGAGCAACATTGCTGATTGACTTGGAAATATCTCCATGCCATCTGTAAAAGCCATTACGTCCTGTTGGTGCCCACATAGCACGTGCGTAGCTGTATGGACGCTCTGTTGCGATTGGGAATTCCCAACGCTCATCTGCTCCTGAGCCAAACAACGAGTTGCCGAGGCCGTAGCCTTCGAAGGTGTTAGCAAGAAGACCGTTTTCAATTACACGGTCACCCGACTGACGAACCTTGACATATGGGAATACCCAGTGGAAGTAAGGAAGAGTTGAGCTCTTCTTACCGTCCTTGATTGCATGTGACCACGTCTCGATTGCAACACCGTTTGCGGCAGGATCATCTCCAACTGCAGGTGCAGACCAACCGATTGACTTACGATCTGGGCTGGCGTACGTTCCGTAGTTCTTACGGAGCAATAGACCACCAGAAAGAAGCTGGGTCAATTCTGGATCTGGCTCGCAAATTGCGAGTTCCATTGTGATGCGCTTTAGTGTGTCAGGAGACTTGTAAACTACACAGACGGTGCCGTCGGCAGCCTTTTCTGTGATTTCATCTCCTTCTTCATATTCTGGCGTGAATGATACACGAATGAAAGCTGACGTTGTGTAGCTATCACCAGGCTCATTCAGAAGATTACCGGCCGCATCGAGGCGAGTAACCCGAATGGACACGCCTTGAATACTTGCGGCGTAATCTTGAGTTGCCATGTTTACTTTCTCCTTATAGTGCTATTAGGTATAGACAATTCTATACCGTGAGATCAACCCTGACTGCGAGGTGTATTGTTTCGTCAAAATATGCAGCCGCAGGGCGAATAGCCTTTAGGCGCATATCATTAACGTTACCAGACACATCGTAGGCTTGCGCGAGGTTATCGTTGACGACATCGACCTTGCCAAGATACGTCTTAACAGTTCCGGTGCCGTACATCCATTTATTTGTTGCTGACGCGGCTGCGCCAGTCTGACCTGTTGGGCCATCTCCGCTGTAGCCTGAGCCAATGATGATTGTTGTTCCATTGACCGTTTCTAGGTGGCCTCCGGCTTCATTATGAAAAATCATGTAATTTGTTGCAAGGATACCTGCGGTGTCCTTTGTCATATGTATGACGCCAGCTTCTCCACAAGGAGAGGCATCCGCCATCTGAAATTCTAAGAGAGCAAGTGCACGAGCGGCTGACAAAGCTGTTGTGCCATTTACCAGTGTGGTGTTTGCATCACTAAGTGCTTTATTGCTGTGAGTTTCGCCTTTTCTAATCGCGCCATCCCACAATTCATTTTCCATTACCTTTTGCGTAACGCCTTCAAGTTGAAGCTTGATACGCGCAATGCGGTCTATTCCATTAAAACTCAATGTTGAACGGTATTCTTCTACTTCGACGAAGAATGGCTTGATCTCTGTGTAATATGTCGGCGTTGCGTCAGTTGCGACTGTAGCGCTTGTTGTATCGGTATCATCCCACGCCTTCGCGGAATAAAGACCAGTGTTCCACTCTTGTGAAAACCCTCGGATCCAGCGATCTTCATCGGCAGAATTCTCAGGGCGCGCAACAGCAAGCAGACCGTACTGTGAAGGAACGATCTTTGGTGCTGCGACAATGCCAACTTTTGAGAAAGCCATTTCCAATCCTATTCTCTATAAAAACAAGTCCTTCGGAGTGGAGGGGCCAAGCGTGCTCGGCCCCTCCAACAACGAAGTTACTTCTATTTAGCTGTCGGCTTAGTACTCAACAACTGCTGCGGCTACGCCACCAAGTGTGTCACGGAGAGCTGCTGCTGCACCGTTTACGTTGATGGTTGATGTAACCTTAAGCGATTCGACGCCAACCTTGGCAACGCCTTCGAAGGTCTCAACGAACATCTTGTAGTCGTTGGTTCCAACAAGGGTGCTGTCACGGATAACACCAAGATCGAGTGTTCCACCATCGAGGAACAAGAATGTTCCTTCTGCGAAGATGTACCAAACGAACGTGTCACCGAACTCGTTCATTGCACCAGCGCTTTGAGCAGTGGTGAAATCATCGATGTGCCATGTCATGTTGATGCCGCGTGATGCGATGTAGCCCTCGATTTCAGCATAGGCGTTCATTGTGTTGTCGCCAGGCGCTGAAAGTGCAAGGTCTGCTGCCATTGCGTCACGAACCCATGCAGGTGCGATAACGCGCAGTTGAGCATCAGCTTCTAGACGATGACGTCCACGGTAGTTAGCAGCCGCGCGACCAAGTTGAACAAGGTAGTCACGACCCATACCGATAACTGATGTGCTTGTAACTGCTGTTGACAGAGCTGTCAAGCGGGTAAGGATTTGACCTTCTGCCTCGCGTGCGTGCTGGATTAGACCAAGCTCGTTGTGACGAGCGATCAATTCAGGATACGCGCGGGACATTAGGTTACCAAACTGCATCTGCAGAGTTACAGCGTCAGTTGCGACGGTTGTCTCTGATGCAGCAGTAACTGTAAGGCTAGACTTTGAAGCAGGATCTGGTGTTTCAGCAGAGTCGTTAGACGCTGTCCAAACTCCTACTGCGTTGCCGTAGCTTGACAGTGTAGGCGGTGTAATGAACCGGATACCACCACGGTCAGCTTGGAACTTAGGAAGTGCATCACGTACTGGACGTGCTGTTGTTCCCAAGCCGAAGATGTCGTACTTGGTGGTGAAAGGAGCTTGGTGTCCACCAGCAGCAACAAGTGCTTCTGGACCGGTCACTGCTTGTACTTTTGACCAGTTTTCTTCTGGGTCAGTACCAAGTGTACGCTCCTGTGGATATTTTGTTGAAACGCTAGCAACGATGTGTTGCTCTCCGTCTCCACCGTTTACACGGCGTAGTCCATGAAGACGCTTTGCCATAAGCTCAGCTACTTCCTTCATGTCTTTTACTTGGCTGCCTGCTGTGTAACCAGGAATATCTGCACCCGCTGTGATTGCCACTGCGGCTGCTGCTTCCTGAGCTACCGGGCGACGGTCAGCCGGGGCCTCAAAGGCCTCTTCTGGTGATGCGGCGGCGGTCACTGGTGCCTCCTGCTCCTTCTGCTCGATTTGAGCTGTTGTTTCTTGAACTTCTGTTGATGCCTCAGCTGCTGCTGGTGCTTCGACTGCTGCTTCTGTTGCAATTGCTTCAGCTACGGGAGCTTCTGCGACTACTTCAGCTACAGCTGCCTCTGCGACAGCCACTGGTGCAATTTCTTCTTCTTTTGCAGCTACTTCTTCACCGTCTGCAGTGATTGCAGCGGCTTCTTCAGCAACTGCTTCTACAACCGGTGTTTTAGCAGCTTCTTCAGCTGAAAACTCTGCTGATGCAGCTTCTTCAGTTGTTGCTACTTCTTTAATTTCTGTTTTGAGTTCGTCTTTAGTTGTGAACTCAGATCCTTCATTCGCAGTTGCGGATGCTTCTGCCATTGGTGCTTCCTCTTCTTCCTTTGTGTCCGGTGCCATCGGAGCTTCCTTTTCAGTAGGCTCGTCAGCTTCCTTATCTTCAGGAACAGATTCGGCTTCTGGCATTTCCTCTGCTGTGTCTGCTCCCTTAACGCGTGCTGAAGCTTCAGCGGCGCGATTTGCAAGCTCTTCAGCCTGCGCTTCACGGCGTTTTACTTCACCACGAACGGTGTCAAGCATATCAGCAAGGGATGTCATAGCATCTACTGTCTGCGGAGTAGGATCTTCTTTCTCAACCGTTTCGAACTCGGCTACGATCTCACTCTGCAGTTGCGCGATAGCTTCATCGCTCAACTCCGCGAGTGTATCTAGCTGTTGTTTGATTCGATCCACTGCTGTCCCTCCTCCGGGCCAGTCATGATGAACGAGATGTTCATTCGCTAATCAGTCCAAGGCCGAGGGACTCCGCTGTTAAAGCGTGGAGGCACTCCACCCAGATTGAATAATACATGGTTTCTAGGTTAACAACCGGAGTAGTTTACTTAATTCTGAACTAATTTCGCTCTGATTAAGGTAATCTCCACCGGCCATATACTTGCGGATAGTGTCCGTTGCCACGTCCGCATCTTCCTTACCAATCTTGTCTTCAACCCTTGTAATCATGTCTTCTGCAAGATCACGCAGGGCTGGAGGTAAATCACTAAATCGTACCTTTGTGGCGTCTGCTCCAAAGGGTAAAGGTAGGTTGGCAATTGTCTCGCCTAACTGCCTCGAGGACTCACGAATGTTAACCAAAGCGTCAGGATTTAGCGCTCGTGTGTCGATCCGGTCAATGATTCCAATAAGATCTTCGGCTGAACGGGCAGCCTCAATATAATTGCCTGCATCGTCAAGGTTCTCTGCTTCTTCTACCTTTTCAACGACGTCCTGTAGACCGGAGTCTCCAAGATCTTGCTTAAGACGAGCTAGAACTTGACGGAATTTTCCTTTTGCGTCACGCGGTTGAGTTTGTCCAGGTAGGTATTTACCAGCCTCGACTTTTGTTACTTTTCCAAACTCAACCGCTGATGCTTTTCCCAAGTCTGTTGTCTCCTCTTCGGAGTAGTACTTGATCATTCCTACGTTTGGCTGGCACTTAGTGCACAGGCAACCTTGCATACATCCGCAGGGTTGTCCAGTGACTCCCGGGCATATGCACCCATAGTCCGTGCACATACCGCACGCAATTCCAGCTGTTGCGTCAACTGACGCCGTCATTGTAGCGATCTTCTCGCGCATATTGTCGACGCTAAGGGCAATTTCGTCGGAAGCCATTGATTTCCACTTGTCAGGGATCAACTCAGGCTTGCCCAGTTGACGGGCGCGCTTCATGATGTGACGACGAATAGCGGCACGCTTGCTTTTCTTACCACGGCCGTATGCTTGAATTGAATCCTTTAAGGAATCAAGATTTGTAATTGGGTAGCTGCCATCTGGAAGCGCCTTACCTTCCTTTGCAAGCTTTTGACGAACTTCCCTTGAGATGTAGCCAAAGCCGTCTTCCCATTCAACGTTCTCAAAGAACCGAGTAGAAAGCTCACTTGCCATTCCCTGTAGTTGAGCGCGACGTTCTGCACGTACTTCATCGAAGCGGGCACGAGCTGCGTCAGCCTTTATTGACAGTGCTTGATTTTCCAACTGCTCAAGTTTATTTATACGAGCGGCAAGTTCTGCTACCGGGTCACTTTTCATCTTGGCAAGGGTTGCTGCGCCTGCAGCAACAAGTGCCATGATTTGGCCAGAAGCAACACGTGCTCGGGCAATCGGGAATCCAGGTACGTTTACCTGGCAAACCGCAACCAGCTCAAGGCTGCCCTTAATCGGGCGCCAATCGCCGGAAGGGGCAGACGCGCGAAGTGCACGCACCTGCTCTGGTGTGGTGCCGGGGCGAAGTGCGCCAGCTACCCAGATGCCATAAGCATCTTCACCAGCATGGACATCAGCGACTGCTGAGGCAGTGTCGTCGTAGTGACGTGCAGCTTCTGCTGCTGATGCCTCAAGCGATGCATGTCCACCCGCGAGTGTAAGTTGACCAACTGGAGCATCGGAACCGTCATCTGTTCGAATTACTCCTGTGTGAAAATATGCATATTTGCTCTTCGAGCGTGGAGGCTTTGTTCCGTATGACATGCCAATGTGATCAACGTGCCATGCGGCAATATGACCAAACACTTGGCCTTCATCGGTCACCGTAAGCGGTGTTGCCTTGTCAAGTTGTGGGTTCGTAAACCAATCTGATGGTGGAATAACGGGAATCGCGCCGGCAACAAAACCGCATGCGACAAGCGCCGCGGCCTCCAACGGATCAACGTCCTCCACATAGATTCCATCTGGAATCACAGTATCCTCCTGCTCCTCTTGTACTTCATTGTTGGTTTCATCGACAATGAAGATGCTGCATTCTTGGAACGCAGGCTTAGGTACAATAGTAACTCCCATTACTCTTGCCTGAGTAATGTTTAGTTTCTTATTTACTACCTTTTCATCTTCATGTTCGAGTTTTATTTCTTCTTCCTCGGCCTCAAACTTATCCATATCAGCCGAAACTCCACGGATGAAGCCTTCCCGCACTAGGCGTTCAGCCTCCTGACCGTAAGACCCTCTATCAAACACTCCTGTGGCATTTCCAATGCCTTGGTCAGTTCGTTCCATGTGGTCAATACGGCCAACGACAACTGAGCCTTGATGTCCTTCCGCGGTCTTGATCTGCCACATCAATGGAAGTGGGAGCTCGCGGATCTCGATGACGCCTTTCTCGAACATGCGCCCATCGCCTGACTCAACGCCTTCTGGAATTACCAATGGAATCTTAAAGCTTGCGCCATCTTGTTTTTCAGTATTTTCGTTAATCTCGTAGGCTCCAGCGGCAATAAGAGACTCCCGCGTTTCAGCGTAGGTAGTTGCTTTACTGATCACGTTATCAAGTGGCTCGAGCACATCGGAGCTAAAGAATTGATTCGAGTTGCTTCTGCCTCGGCCATACATCTGACGGTGAAGTTTGTCACCTGTCCAAAGGCCGGTTGCCTCCTTGTGACGAAGTGCACAATATCCTTTAGCACGTGGACCCATATACTTCATTAGATTACGGTAGCAACGTGTCCAATCACCTGGAGTGTTCCAGCGAATCTTTGCGGCTCCTTTTCCATATAGCCAGTAGCGTCGTAGCTTTTCTGCGTTGCCACGGTTTCTGTCAAGGCCGCCTTCTGCGACTAAAGTGTCTAATGCTATAGAAGTACGTGGACCCCAAATAACTGAAAGAATCTGATCAAGTGAGTAGTCTCCAGATGCAACAACTGGTGGCTTAGGTTCACCTTGTGGTTGCGTTTCTTTCTTTACAGTATTCGTGTCAAAACCATCAACCTGATCCAGCACGTCTTTATACGTTTTTCCATCAAGTGGAACCACAGGCGGCGGTGTGGCTGAGTTTAGATCAGCAAGAATACCTTCGTCTTTTACCCATTTGCCACTTACGCGCTTAAATGTCATTGGTGCGTTTGACTTTGTGCCAGCAGGAACAAGTGAAACAAGATCAAGTACCGCACGTGGATCGTCAGGTGAAACAATCGCCATAAACAGCGGCACGATGTCGCTTGTGTCCGGATTAACCGGCTTATCGCTGTTAGCTGCTGCAGTAATTTCTTTAAGATTACTTGTGACAGGCTGGTACCAAAGACGATTTGGATAAGTTATATTCCCATCCTTATCTTTAACCTTTTTATTTAGGAAACCAGCAAGCTCTGGATCGGTATATGCATCGAGTGTCAGCTTTGCACCAATACTTTTTAAGAACGTGCGCATCGTTTCAGAAATCTGTGCCTGTTTTGTCTTAAAAGGTGTTTTTTCGTCTAGTGCCGGCCCAAGTGCGCCACCTGGAGCTTTATTTGCAGCTGGAAGTGGCGGAACGTACTTTGTACGCTGCTCTTGAACCCACGCAGGCCAGTTGTAAAGAACACCTTGCAGGTCTTGTGTTGTAAGCGCAGGCAATGTGCCTGGAATCTGTGCGTTTGGTCGATCAATCGGCGTGCGAGGTTGACCAAGAATGCCTGAGGTGTCAAGTGGTGGAACATCGGCAGTGTCGTATACCATTTCAGGAATGTAATTTGTTGCGCGCTCTGTGCTTGTTGCCGCGACTTCAACTGTCGAGCCATTATCAAGCAAGACAGACACCGTCTGTGCGTCAGGATTGATCGCACGAATATAGCCAACGCCATTAGCAGTGTCACCATTGATGACAACGCGTGAACCTTGCGCAGCAAAGCGCCCGTTTGCGTCACGAACCTGCCGCGCGGCGTTCTGTGCGCGTTCTTCTGGTGTGTACTGAGGATTCGTTTCATCTGCAAACTCTGCTGAGGCTGTCATCGTGTAGTCGATCATCTGCCAGTCGATTTCCGACATCGCGTTTGCGACAAGCGTTGCTTCTTCAACGTTGATGTCTGCAAGTGCGACCGCACTAAATGGCCGTTCCTGCAGACGTGCAGAGATAATTACCGCAGATTCAGGATCAATGATTACATAATCTTTTTGAACTGTGTCGTAAGGTTCATCGAGCGCCTTGTCATATGTGTAGACATCGCCATCAACGTGCCCAAGATCATCCCAGCTGTTTTCATCCCAGACGTAGACCTGTCCATCAAAGTCTACCTTGTATAGACGATCAATTCCAGAACCGTCAAGGCGGACACGAGCGATAAACTCTGGTCCTTGATTAGCGTCAAGTTCAAGTGCAAGCTTAAATGCGCTAACGTCAGCTGCATAGACACGCGGTTCTGCGTAATCGTCATACTCGACTTCGTGACCTGGTACAACGTACCCGTCTGACGTTAAACCTTTTTTATTTTCGCGTTCGACGATTGCTTGCGCCCAGCGCCAGCCCGCGTCTCCGCCCCAGAGAGCCCACGCAATGCGCCCACGAGAAGGAAAGCCCTTCTCGCCTGGCTCCCACCCCTCCGCCTTCTTGTCAATTTCATGGCGAGGAAAATACTTAGCAATATGACGAACTTTTTTAAGACCAATTTGACCTCCTCTTGCAAGAATGCGAGCAGAGTTCATGCCAACAGGCGTGCCTCCACGCTTGTACTCTTTTCGCCATTCCAAGGCTTTTTGCGCTTCAACCTGCACGCCCTTTGGAATCGTGTACATGCGACCTGACGCAGTGACCACACGAATGTCAAGATTAGTTAGCGCGCCTGCTGCAAGATCAAGTGTGGCTGCGCTTAGTTCTTCTTTGTTTTCAAGCCATTGACGTGACGACATCATTGCCTTAGCTTCGCCTGTATCGACAATAAGGTTAACGTCCCTGTCAATTACAACACCGTTTATGTCATCTCCAATAAGCACAAGCGAATCGAAAACGCCGTAGACGTTAATCATTTTTTCTCTCCATGTTGTCATCAGTGATCGGTCCGCCTGTTACCCAGGCGTCGCACGTACGCGAAGCCGCGCACTTAAAATCTAAGGCTTCGCAGTAACCGAGCTCAGCGGCGTCAATTGCTGCATCGGCATCATCGGCGTTTTGATCACCCACCTGCAATCCCTCAGAGATACATGAAAGCATCTTTGAGGTACGGATAAACACGCCGCAGTTACCGCAAGTACTTTTCCTTGCGTCATCTGCAGTTACAGACCACTTTGTTGCCTTTTCTTGCCAAAAATCATCGTTTGGTTCTTGTGGGTTTAGTGGACCATAACCTACGTTATCAATAGCGTTTTGTCTATTTTGGATATTAAGCTCAATGTCAGTAGTTGCAGGCGGACAGTCTGGATCGGCAGCAGCAGTAAGTGCTCCACGGAACTCAACCTCATATGTGTCAAGATCATCAGCAAACAGTGTCTCTTCGTTACCCTCCGCCATGTCGTAGACCTTGATAAACTTTGGATTCACTTCGTACACGACAAGATCATCAAGCGTTTCGTCATCTTTTGGCACACGGAACCAGGCATTAAATGAGCGAGTGTACATCCCCGCGGCACTGGAATAGACCAGTTCTTTTACTTCGTTGGTTTCCTCGCTAACTGCGGCGTACAAGTTTTCGTCAGCGGCAGGCGCGTCTGGGGAAAACGCTGTTTCAACTTCTGCCATATATTGCTCCTCTAATGCTTCCGCGGGGACCGACGATTCGAGTACTGATGCCCAAGTACCGTCAGAATCTTCAAACGCCCTTATTGTGTAGATCTTACCGTAACTCGAGAATGTTATCTTGCCATTGACATCATCTACATTAACATCATCTTTACTTTTAATAGGGTAATACCGCACGCCGTTAATGGTCGAAACTCCAAGGTACTGCTCGTCGTCAAGTTCTTCTACCCTGGCCCCATTGATTGGCATGAATACTTCCGTATTGTCTTCGTCAAGTGACACAAGAACGCCGACTGTGCCTGAAGCGAGGAACCCATCACGTGAGCGTTCCTCTTCTGGTTGAAATTCAAGTTTATTCATGCTTGTGTTCGTCCCTTCTAGCTCTTGGTCTCTGTACCTGAAACAATTACAACATCAATAGGGCGTCCACCGATTTCAGTTATACCGCGTTGGCGCAGCTTCTCAAGCACAAGTTTTCTTATTGCAGGGCTTAGGACAACCGAATCAGCTTCGTCAAATCCAAGGCGATTCTTGAACATAACCTCGTAGGCTCCAACCTTTGCGGCACTGATGATGTCCTGGGTTGATGAACGTTTTCCATACGAGTCTGTGTAGTTGGCGTAGAAGTCAAGGCGTTGATACACCTTCAACGGATCAAAGTAGATTACGGCGTCTGAGTCGCTTACGCCATACACTTTTTTATCCATATTCTTGACAGGTTTGGTAAACACATAGTCAGCACCACCTGTTCCAACGTCAGATCCGCTGGACATTCCATGAGTACCGATTCCTTCAGTCCACCTTGTCGTTGTCGACAATAAACCACCTTGTGGAGTTGCAAGAAGATTGACAAGCCAGGCTGCACGAGCTTCATTTCTTACTTCTTGAGAATCACTGTAGCTAACTTTTCCTTCGTACCCGCTCGAGATATTGTGAAGAATAGCGGAAGGATTTTTAGTGGCGTCAACAATTTTTTGTGCTTTTTCCTTAGAAAGACGAGTCTCAATACGACCTGACGCTCCAACAGCAATTACTACGTCGTCGGCTGTGATGTCATACTTAGCCTTGACGCGCGCCAGACTTGCCTCGCGGTCAGCACCTTTAAGATTCTTTGTTGCATCAGTCTTTCCATCAAAAATACTCATGAGGCGATTTTCAATAAGAATTCGCGCGTCATCTGGTGTAGCAGGGCGAACATCCTGCACGCCCGCAGTGCGTAGCGCCTCAGAAATCTGTTCAGTAGTAACACCAGCAGGTGCCTGAATCTGAACTAAGTTATGGAACGCTCGTGAACCACCAGCCGTTTTACTTGTTGAATCTGAGTTTGCACGATTAAACTTAATGACGATTCCGTCCTTGGTTGTGATAGTCCATGTTCGACCAGCGCCCTGATAGGCGTTCTTCACCGCTGAGATCTGTCCAACTCCGTCTGGACCAATGTCGATGCGATCAATTGTCATAGATCCCGTTTCAATCCCGGCAGCTTTACGCTGCTCTGGGGTCATGTCAATAAGTTCCTTGGCTTTTTGATTCCCTGCCCAGGCTGTAAGTTTGAACTTAAACCGAACGCCATCGTTGCCATCCTTATCACGCACACGCATTACACGAACGTCAAGATCTTCAACTGAATCTGAGTCTGTAGCAAATGAAGCACCGCGCATCGCAGCTGCCTTATCTTCTGGGTTTTGCACTGATTCAATTGCGTCAAGCATTGACGGCGTGTTTTCAAAGTTAGACTGGTCCCAACCAGCAGGGTTATCGACTACAACCAGCGGAGCACCCGCTGGGGTTGCCTTACCAGGCTTAGGCGCTTTCTTTGCCTTGTTTGTAGTTGTAAGATTTACCTCACCTGTTGTTGAAATTGTCTTGGCAGAGCGGAAGCCAGTAGTTCCGTCTTCAAACTGAATAAACGCGTAGTTGTCTTTATTTACTTTCTGAACTACGCCTTTTTTACCTTTCTTATCAGTTATTGATACGCCAGGAAAAACATCGTTTCCATTTGAGTCAGGAATTGATTTAATTCCTTCAGGCGCCTTTGGCGGCTCACTTGGTTTTTCTACAGTTTCTACTGGAGTTTCTACTGGAGTTTCTACTGAAGTTTCATCTTCGCTAGCTTCAAGATCGACAAGTCCTGGACCGACAACATCAAGAATTGCACTATGAACTTCTGCATCTGTTGCAGTTCCCCACTTGTCAATAGCGTCATTCTCGTCTATGACATCACGAACCTCTATTGCTTTCTCGTCAGTGATGTTAATACCTTGCTTTGCAAGAACATCCTTTACCATTTGAGCGTGAAGTTGAAGTTTCTTGGGCTCTGGCTTTTCTTGAACTGCAGGCGCTTCTACAGCTGGAGTTTTGCCAGTGTCAGAAGCCGGTGTTGGCGCAGGTGCTTGTACATTTGGCGCTTCTGCGTTAAGCGGATTTTCAATTTTTGAGATCGTAAAGTTTTTCTTTTTGCCACCGTCACCATTGTCAATGGCATACATGTTTACATTTCCGTTTTTTGGATTTGTCCAGACACTTACAGGCAAAACAGTGCGATCCTTGCCATTGTAGAAGAAGCTAATCTGCTTCTTGTCTTCGATAGCTTTTTCAATCTGCCCTTGAACGCCACTTGACGCATCGATCTTGACAACGGCTACAGACTCGGGTTCAGGACCTATCACCTTTGGTGTTTCAGTTTTTGGTTCCTCAGCTTGAGGCGCTTTTGCTTTAGGTGTGCGCACGTCATAGATTGTCGCAGTCTTGTTGACCTCGAACTTGCGCTCTTCACCAGTCTTTAGATCTCGAACAGTTACGGTGATCTTCTTAGGGTTTTGACCTTTATAGGTACTAAACTTTACGAACTCATCAGCGGGAGGCATCTCATAGCCTGGGTCTTGTTCACGCTTCTTAAGAAGATTCTTTTCTCCACCAGCAGTTGGATAGTACTTCGGTAGAAGATCTCCAGGCTGCAGATTCTGAATCTGTCTGTCAACCTTAGTATACTTAGAAGCTACGTCGGTTTTTTCAACTGCAGGAGCAGGTGTTTCAGCCTTTGGCTCTTCGGCTTTTGGTGTTTCAATGGCGTCTGACGTAGACTCAAGCTGTTTTGTTGATTTTACTTTTGTCTTACCGACTGAGTCTTTGACGTAGACATAACTTGCGTTGCCTTTGTCGTATTTCACAAAATCGACGATCTCTCCGGTCTTCTTATATTTGAGCTTCATTCCAGGCTCAATTGGAACTCCGTCAGCAGTTACATACGGATTAGTTGGTGACTCACTGGGAACCTCTGGCTTTGGTGTCTCCTCGACAACGGATTCAGCAGGCTTAACTGCGTCATCATCTTCAACTTTGTTATTTTCAACGGTGATCGATGCGTCTTCGCTTGAAAGATCGTATCGGTCAAGAATATATTGACGACGTGCCTTAAGCTTGTCTTTAATCTCTTGACCTTTTTCCTGGTCAGAGATAATTGAATCAACAAGTAAGTCAATATCATCGTGTGAAATATCAAGCAACTTGGCGGCTGAATCCTTTTGCTGTTCCTCAGTCATTGAACCAAAGATCTTGGCTGACTGCGGATTCATGCTCTTATTGCGTAGAGTGTCAAGCTCTGTTGCTTCGTTACCAAAGTACGTGCCCTTAGGCGCACCTTGCGCGCGGAACAACAGCGCGCCACCTGGATCAACGCGAACAGGATTACCGTCGCCGTCAGTCATGACGTTATCAAACGTTAAACCAGCAACGTCCCAGTTTGCAAGCCATGCATCAACTGCAAAACCTTCTTGCACCTTTGCTAGATACTCTTTATCATTTAACTTCTCACTAAAGTCTTGCTTTGAATCTTTAATGTCAGGCGAAAGTGTTTTCTTCTTTTTGTCAGGCCCGCTGCCCATGTAGATCTCAGCGGCGTTGACTCCAAGAGCGCGGTACAGCGCAGACGCAAGAGTCTCGTTTTCAGCGTGAAGATCAGACTTAGGTACCTTTACATAGTAACGGTTGCCGTCTGCATCCTCGTAGAAACCACCTTCATTTGAGCCAAGCTGTGGACCAACCTTCTTCCATCCGTCCATGTCGTACATGTCCGTAGATTCTTCAACGATGTCGCTGACAACGCTTTCAGCCGCTGGTCGTGGAATTGGAACTTCATCAAGAACCACTGGCTGAAAGTCTTCTGAAGATTCAATCTCTGAGATATCTGCCATGTCGTTGAGTAGACTATTAGTGTCAACACCTTGTATTTGCAGCGCGTCACGAATTGCCTCAGTCGGAACTGAGCGCTGTGTTCCACCGTCAACTGGATACTGGAGAAGCGTACTAGATTTTTTGTTTTCAACTGCTGCTATGAATGCTTGTACAAGATCATCTGTTTCCCAAGTACGAGAGATATAAAGAGGGTCGTCATCTAGTCCAGCTGCCTTGTCTTCGTCAGACGCCGCTGGAACGTATGGATCATCACTTGGGAAGTAATAAGCATCAGGGAAGTCTTCAGGTATCTTGTTTTCGATCAACAAATCTTTATAGTCATTGTCATAGCCTTGAAGAACTGAGGCACGCTTATCAATTACTTCAAGCTTGACGTTATAAAGAGTCTTGCCGGCCTTGTTTACGCCAGTCTTTGTTTCAACGATCTTATAGTTACCCCACGCGATATGCTCACCTTCAGCGTCAAACATTGAGATATCATCAATTGGTGTAGATAGACCGTTACCTGCTGGAATAGTGAAAATAACTGCAGCCTTATCCGGGTTCTCTCCAAATATACCAGCGAACTTGCCTGCCATAAGCTTATCGTTAGAGAAACTGCGTGGATCAATCGCGATAACTGAATTTTGCTCAGTCAAGTCAGCGAGTTGTTTGCTGTCAAGTGAGACTTGAATTCCACGATAAATCTCAGTGGTATTTGGCTTTGAAGATACGGCAAGCAGACGATAGAACGACCCTGCAAGTGAGTTCTTATCGTCAACGCTTTCAGCTCCTTCATTAAGAGCTTTCTTGCTTTTTACAAGATCCTTATATTGACCAAACTCATTGTAGATTGCGTCAACTTCCGCTTGCTCCGGTTTGACACCGTTATATTTTTCAAGCGCGGCTGAAAGCGCTGTTGACAGCATTGATTCCTGTCCGGGAGTTGAATAGCCTCCATCAGCGGAAAGTAACACAGCAAACAAACCACGGAACGCTTGCTTCTCGTCGTCGTTTCCATTTACACCCCAAGCGATGTATTTTGTTAAAAATGCTGTTACGTCAGTGTCAGGATCAACATCTGCGATGTCGTTGCCAACTTGCTTAATACTTTCGTTTGATTCACCTTTTGCTACCAAATCATTCAATTGCGCAACGCTGTTAGCCGCGATCTGCGGACGTGCAAGTTTCTCGTTCTGTTCGATGATCTCGGTTGAATCTTTATCAAAGTCATCAAGAATTACTGAAGGCTCTTGCGCTTTTACTCCCTCATCCTTGCGGAGAGACATAAGAAGATCAGTGTTTTTTGATTCTCCAGTTCCAAGGTCATAAAGTGATGCAAGCAACATATCAACATCGACGCCTTGCTCTTTTAGAGCTCCATAGATTGATTCAGCAGGAACCCACTCTTCACCTGAATCAAACTCAAGTGCACCAAATCCTGATGCTACTGGAAGCTTATC